>Ga0129307_1001236_pt1 | contig 29158 bp, 27 predicted proteins | sample P1105metagenome_FD_94437 | JGI IMG/M metagenome (GOLD analysis project Ga0129307, IMG submission 94437) | Capybara group fecal microbial communities from Wisconsin, USA - P1105 metagenome | ecosystem: Host-associated > Mammals > Digestive system > Large intestine > Fecal | place: USA: Wisconsin...
AGAAGGAAAAAGAGTTTATTTATCACCAATGAATGTAGAAGATGCTGAAAAGTATGTTAAATGGATGAATGATAGAAAAGTAACTGATGGAATAGCATCTACTGCTAAATTAATTAATACTATTAGTGAAAAGGCATGGATTGAAAAAATAATGGAAAGAGGTGCTTTTACTTTTAGCATAGTATTAAAAGAAAATGATGAATTAGTAGGTAACTGTGGTATTATGGATTTTGATGCTATACATGGGACTGGTACTCTTGGAATATTTATAGGTGAAGAAGAATATAGAAGCAATGGTTATGGTGCAGAAACAATTGAATTATTATTAGATTTTGCATTTAATCAATTAAGATGTCATAATATTGATTTAGGAGTTTTTGATTTTAATGAAAGAGCAATCGCTTGTTATAAAAAAGTAGGATTTAAAGAATATGGAAGAAGACATGAATGTTATTTCTTAGATGGAAAATGGCATGATGCAATTAAGATGGAAGTTACTGAACAAGATTATAGAAATACAAGATTAGAAAGAGCATAAAAAAGAAGAACTATTTGTTCTTCTTATTTTTTGTAAAAAATATCGATGTCTACATATCCATTAATACCATCAATTATTCCATCACTTGCAATTTGCCATAAAATATAATTTCCTTCATATGAAGATTTATCTGATGGAGTTGGTACATAATGAGCAAGCCATATAGGGTATTCTTTTTTATCCCATGCTTTTTCTAAATATAATTTACTTCCATAAATCATAACATCATAACCATCTTTATGAACTTCATTATAAAATTTATCAACATGATTAATTAAATCATATTTATTTAATTTTAATTTTTGAATATCATCCCAGCTTTCAAAGTCATAGGCAATAGGAAAGTCTAATTTTGTTTTCTTTAATTCTTTTCTAACAAACTTAGCTTGCTCTATAACTTCTTTTTCAGAAGATGCAGCAGTATAAACATATACACCAACTTTTAAACCAGCTTTTTTAGCTTTTAATATATTCTTTTTATAATATGAATCTAATCCTATTTTATCATGTTTACCATTACTAACAGCCATTCTCATAATAACAAATTCTGCGCCAGCTTTTTTTACTTTATCAAAATCAATATCACCTTGCCATCTAGATACGTCTATTCCTATCATAGAATTATCTTTTTTATGTTCTTTGATAACTTCTTTAATATCAAAACCTTGATATTCTATTTCATCTTTAACTTCTTCAAAATATTCATCATTCTCTTCATTATAATCAGTTTCATCTTCATCTGGATCAACTACTGTTAGACTAAATGCTTGCAAAGTAGTATTATCTGAATCATCTTTAATAATATATTTTAAATCATAAGATCCAGATTTGGATAAATCATATTCTCCTTCAACAGAACAAGAAGGACTTCTATCGTAATTATCTATATAAATCGCATTATTACAAAAAACTATTTCGTCATTTATATTATTGTAGTAGTCTAGCTTAGATGTTATTAAAGTAGGTGGAAGTGTATCAACAACATTATAAGTTACATCTTTTTTATGTTTCCATAATTTATACTTGTATTCAATTGTTACGGTATGTTTTCCTAATTTCTTAGTATTTAGAGTCTGATCTAGGTTTAAAATATTTACATTTTTTTCTTTTATAAGATCTTTTATTTTATGATTACTATATACTTCATATGTTTTATTCTTAGTTTTTAAAATAACTTTATCCGGCATTTTATATTCATCATATATAGAACATCCCGTTAGTAATAACATAATCATTACTAATATTATATATTTTTTCATACTATCACCTAGAATAATTATAACTTAAAAATATAAAATAGTAAAATTATGATATAATGTTATTAATTAAAAATTTGCCAAATAAAATATATTGTGCTAGAATAAAACCTAATTTTAAAGGGGGATATAATGTGGAAAAAGAGTATTTAATTAAATACAAAGAAAAATTAGCAAATTTATCAGAAGAAGAAAAGATAGCTAGAGAAAAATATCTTATGGATTTTTATGATAATAAGTTTCAAGGACCTTTAACAGGGTATCCATCTATTGATAAACCTCAATTAGGTATATATGATGAAGAAAAGTATTTTACACCAGTAAAGAAGGAAACTGTTTGTGAAGCTCTAATTAGAAATAATAAAGATAATTTAGAAACGGTTGCATTAGATTACTTTTTTACAAAAATAAAATATAAAGAATTAATAGAAAGAAAAGATGATTTAGTAAAAGCGCTATCTAATTACGGAGTTAAAAAGGGTGATTATGTTTCTATTTGTATGCCAGGTATGCCTGAATCTATGACATCTGTTTATTCAATGGCTCATCTAGGATCAGTAGGTATTTATTTACCACCTTATTTAGATGAAGAAACTATGTTCAAAGATATTACAAAAAAGAATAGTAAAATAGTATTAATAATGGATATGTTTTATGAACAAGGTAAAGAAAAATTTGATAGAGTTTTTGAAAAAGCAGGTATAGAACATATTATAATAGTACCTACTTTAAATTCTTCAATATTAGGAAAGATAACTAAAAAGAAGAAATATGATAATCCTAAAATTGAATTGTATAATGATTTTATTGAAAAAGGTAAAAATACAGAATTACCTCCAATGGTTGAGTATGAACCTGATATGCCATTAGCTGTAGTTTATTCTTCAGGAACAACAGGTGTTTTAAAAGGTGTTTTATTATCTCATGATACATTTAATAACTCATCAGCTTCGTATAAATCATTTGGTTTTAATTTAAATAAAGGTCAAATAGTATATCAAGCAATTCCACTATGGTCTTCAACTGGTTTAATAGCTGATGGAACAACTGCTTTATATTATGGTTGTACTCTTTATCAAAATCCTAAATTTATACCTAAAGAGTATTCTAAAAATTTAGGTTTACATAGAATAAATTGGGGAGTAGCAACTACAGAATTATTTAATGGTCTTGATGAATTAGATAAGTCTAAGTTATTTCATTTTTTAGTAAAAATGGGTGTTTATAAGTATAAACAATTAGAAAATATATATATTGGTGGAACTTTTTCTTCATCAAAAGATAAGAAAAAATTAGAACAAATATTAAGAAGCTTAGGATGTAATTCTTCAGTTAATGGTAGTTATGGAACTTGTGAAAATGGTTCAATTGTTACTGCAGAATTGAATAACCGTGAATATCCAGATTATTCAGTAGGAACTCCTATTCCTGGTGTAACAGTAGTTTCTATTGATGAAAATAATAATGAATTACAATATGGTCAAAGAGGAGAAATTGCAGTAAAAACTAATTGTGGAATGTTAAAATATTTTAATAGACCTGATTTAGACGGAATATTCTTTAAAGAAGAAGGTACAAATTATACTTTTAAACATACTGGTGATATTGGCTATGTTTTACCAGATGGAACATTAATATATGAAGGAAGAAAGAATGATTTTTCTATAATTAATGATGAAAAAATATATAATTTTGATGTTAAAAAGGTAATACTTTCTGATGAAGATGTATTTGATTGTGAAGTATTTTCTAAAGATGATAATACATTATACGCAAATATAATTTTCTATGATAAAACAAGTGTTGATATTTCAAGAAAAATTGTAGAATTACAAAATAAAATAAAGGATACTTATGGAAGTGAAAATTATGTCCCTGAAATGTTTAAAATAAGAGATTCATTTCCTATGGCAAGTTCAACAAAAAGGGATTTTAAAAAGATTAAGGAAGAAAAAGAAGGATATATTAATTTAAGATATAAAAAGATAAAGAAATTATCAATATAAAAAATTCTCGTTATGAGAATTTTTTTGTTTTTTATTTATTTGTTTTATGATATACTTATATATAATAGAGGAGCCAATATTATGGTAGTTACAAGATTAACTTTTTTAAATTGTTTTTGTATTATATATATGATTGCGTTGATCATCATTTATTTTTCTAAAGAAAGAATTAAGAGTGAAGAAACTTTAATTTATAAAATAATGATATTTTGTAATCTTTCTGGTTTGATTTTGCAACTTCTTTCTGGAATAGTTTCTTATAACTATAACAAAATACCAGAAGTAATATCAGATACTGTAGTTAGGTTATTTTTAGTTTATTTTTTAATATTTGGTGCACTTATGCTTTCATATGTTTTTAACTTAGTTAAAAAGGATGATTATTCTCTTATTAAAAAGACAATAATAATTTATATTGTATTAAGTTTAGTAATATTTTTATTGCCAATGCAATTAAATTTAAACTATTCTGCACAAATAGTTTATTCTTACGGATTAGCGGTTAATTATTCATCATTAATAGGAATATTAACATCAGCATTAATTATTATTGTTTTAGCTACAAATATCAAAAAAATAAAGAACAGAAAAATAATACCTATGCTTTTATACTTAATTTTTTGTTTAGTAGCAATTGTTATTCAAAGAAGACATCCAGATATTATACTTATAGGATTTATTGAATCATTCTTATGTTTTATAATGTATTTTACAATTGAAAATCCTGATTTAAAATTAATAGAACAATTAAATATTGCAAAAGAACAAGCAGATAGAGCAAATAGAGCTAAGTCAGACTTTTTATCAAGCATGTCGCATGAAATAAGAACACCACTTAATGCAATTGCAGGATTATCAGAAGATATTCTTACTTTTAAGAGTAAAGTTCCAAAACAAGTAAAAGAAGATTCAGAGGACATTATAGAAGCTTCAAATACATTACTAGAAATAGTAGGAAATATACTTGATATTAGTAAAATTGAAAGCAATAAGTTAGATATAGTAGAAGATGAATATAATATTTCTAAAGAAATAAAAACACTTGCTAAAATTAATAAAACTAGAATTGGTAAGAAACCAATAGAATTAATTGTAGATATAGCAGAAGATATTCCATATGAAGTAATAGGTGATAAAGTTCATATGAAAGAAATTATTAATAATTTGTTATCTAATGCGATTAAATATACTGAAGAGGGAACAGTTACTCTTAGGGTTAAATGTATAAATAAAGATAAAAAATGTAGTTTAATAATAAGTGTAGAAGATACTGGAATAGGTATAAAAAAAGAATCTATTGGAAGATTATTTGATAAATTTGATAGGTTGGATATTGAGAGAAATACAACAATAGAAGGAACAGGGTTAGGTCTTGCAATTACTAAAAAGTTAGTAGAAATGATGGGTGGAACAATTAATGTTAGTTCTATATATGGTAAAGGATCTATATTTGTTGTTAATATAGTTCAAAAAATTAGTAAGATGAGTAAACCAGTATCAAAAGAAAAGAAGGATACTAATTCTAATAATATAGATTATAGTAGTAAAACTATTTTAGTCGTAGATGATAATGAATTAAATTTAAAAGTAGCGAATAGAGCATTGTCAGATTTAAATGTAAAAATAGATGAATCATTATCGGGTAAAGATGCGATTGAAAAAGTTAAGAAAAATAAATATGATATTATTTTACTTGATATAATGATGCCAGAGATGAATGGTGAAGAAACTTTAGTAGAATTAAAAAAACTTAAAGATTTTGACACTCCAGTAGTAGCGTTAACTGCAGATGCATTAACAGGTTCTAAAGATAAATATCTAAGTGAAGGTTTCGATGGTTATATAGCAAAGCCATTTACAAGAGATCAAATTAAAGAAAAACTAGATAAAGTATTAACAAAGTAGGAGGATTTATATGATAGAAAAAAAAGATGATTTAGAAACATATTTAAAGTATTTAGATAATAAGAGCAAGGATAATGAATATGTCCCAACAAGTGAAGAGAATACTGCAATTTATAATATTTCAAATGATGTTCAATATATAAATCTATATAATCAGATAAAGGGTATAGATGATTATGATTCAAAAATAAAAATAGTATCAGCATACAAAACAGAACAAGAACTTAAAAAGGCAAAAAATCCAAAGGATTTAATAAGTAAAATATATGGTATTAATGTAGAAGATATAGAAAGTTTAAAATTAAATAATGGAAAAGAAGTATTTACTTTTTATGATACTAAACAAGGTAGAAAAAGAATAATAGAAAACTTAGGACAAGAATCTTTAGTTAGTCAATTAAAAGAAATTCAAAATAATAATATAGAGTTTCAAGGTAAAGATTATAAAAAGAACAGTAACGATATATTAGCAAATGAAGCTGAAAAAAATAATAATAGACAAGAATTTAAGATGGTTGAAATTGATGATTATATAAATCATCCTGAAAACTATGGAACATTAGATAATGATACTAGAACAATTATTGAAAAATTAAGTAAAGCTAAAGAAACTTTAAAAATTAAATATATAAATATTGAGAATAAGGTAGGTTTAACAAAAGATAATAGAGTAATTGAAATAGCAAAAAATCAAGATGGAGATTTTGTGTTTGTAGAACCTACAAAGTGGAAAAATAATGTAGATGAAATGTCAAATGAAGATAAGGTAAATGAAAATAATCAATATAGTGAAGATACCTTAGAGCAAGGTGAGGAAGAAAATAATGAAATAGAGGAGAATGATTTTGAAGATGAACCAGAATTTGTTTCGTCAGAAGAAATACAATCAGAAATAAATGCTCAAAATTTAGTATTTGAAGAATCACCTGAAGAAATAAGAGATAAGATCAAGGAGTATTATGAAGATCCTTCTAAAATGAACAATATAGATAGTGAAAATAAAAAGTCATTCTATGAAAAAATGGTTAACGAAGTATTTGCAGTTAGAAAAGCAGAATATGAAAAGAAAAAAGAACAAAAAAGATCAATGATTTATAAAAATCCTGATCTTAATAGTAATGGGTTTGTAAATTTAATATTTGTTTCTATTTTATTATTATTCTTAGCATTTATACTATTTTTAGGTTTTTAAAAATGTTCTTATGAACATTTTTTTAAATTATTCTATCTACTAAACCATAATCTAATGCTTCTTTAGAATCCATATAATAATCTCTTTCAGTATCTTGTTCTATTTGTTTTAATTTCTTTTTAGTATTATTTGCTAATATCATATTAATTTTTTCTTTCATTTTTAGTATTCTTGTTGCTACTATTTTTATTTCAGTTGCTTGTCCTTGAACTCCACCAATAGGTTGATGAATCATAACTTCAGCATTAGGTAAAATAAATCTTTTTCCATTTTTACCACTAGATAATAGAAATGCTGCCATAGATGCTGCCATACCTATACATATAGTAGATACATCACTTTTAATATAGTTCATTGTATCATATATGGCCATGCCACTTGTAATAGATCCTCCAGGAGAATTAATGTAAATACATATATCATCGTTAGAAATTGAATCTAAATATAATAATTCAGATATAATTATGTTAGATAAATTATCATCTATTTCACCTGATAATAATATGATTCTATCTTCTAGTAATCTAGAATATAGATCATAAACTCTGTCGCCATTACTTGTTTTTTCTAAAACATTTGGAATAAACATATAATCACCTATTAATATAATAGTTCTTTTATTAATAATTATTCATGTAAAATAGTGACAAAAAAATTAGTTTTGTGTTAAAATATAAGTATAAAGAATAAAGAAGGTGAACATGTATGCTTAGTATAAATGTTAAGTGTAATGATAAAAAGTATTCTTATACAAAAGGAATATCACTATTAGAAATAGCTAGTGATTTTCAAAAAGACTTTAAAGAAAAAATAATAGTATCTAAAGTAGATGGTAGTATTACTGAATTAAGTACAAAACTATTTAATAATTCTACTGTAGAATTTTATGATAGAACATCTAACATAGGTAATAAAGTTTATGAATCTGGACTATTATTTATTGTTATTAAAGCTTTTAAAGAAATATTTCATTCTGATATTTCTATTAATCATTCTATTGATAAAGGAATCTATATAAAATCAGATATTAGTTTAACAGAAGATAAACTTGAAAAATTAAAAATACGAATGGAAGAAATAATAAAAGAAGATTTACCAATAGATAAATTATTAATTAATAGAAAAGAAGCAATTAAATATTATGAGAGTCAAAAAGAACATGATAAAGTAGAAATGCTTAAGTATAATACTAATACAAATATTAATTTATATAAATTAGGAGATACCTATGATTACTTCTTTAATAATTTGCCAGTATCAACTGGTTATATTAAAGAATTTAAATTAAATTTAATTGATAAACAAAGTTTTGTTATTACATTTCCAAGTATTTATACAAGTAAAATTAATTATAAGCATCATGAAAAATTATTTAATGAATTTGAAGAATATTCAAATTGGAGTAAGAGTTTGGGTATAAGTAAAATATCTGATTTGAATAAAAAAATTACTGAAGGAACTGTAAATGATTATGTGTTCTTAGCAGAGAGTTATCAAAATCATAAACTTATGGAAATTGCTAGAAGAATAAGTACTAATAAGAATATTAAACTTGTATTAATCTCTGGACCATCATCAAGTGGTAAAACAACTACATCTAAAAAATTACAATTGTATTTAAAAGGATTAGGTGTTAATCCTAAAACAATATCAATTGATGATTATTTTATTGATAGAGAAGATACTCCAAAAAAAGAAGATGGTAGTTATGATTTTGAATCTATTGAAGCTATTAACTTAGATTTATTTAATAGAGATCTAACAAAGCTACTTAGAGGAGAAAAAGTAAAATTACCTACATATAACTTTGTTCTAGGTAAAGGAGAATATTTAACTGAAGCTACTTCTTTAGAAGAAAATGAAATATTAATTATCGAAGGACTTCATGGATTAAATAATAGATTAACATCATCAATTGATAATAAATATAAATATAAGATCTATGTATCTCCATTAACAGTTTTAAATCTAGATAATCATAATAGAATAAGAACTACAGATGTTAGATTATTAAGAAGAATAGTAAGAGATAATAGAACCAGAGGATATAATGCAAAAGCATCTTTAGATGCTTTCCCAAATGTAAGAGAAGGAGAAGAAAAAAATGTATTTCCTTTTCAAGATGAAGCAGATAAAATTTTTAATACTTCATTATTATATGAACTTGGTGTATTAAAAATATATGCTGAACCATTACTATATTTAGTAGATGAAAAAGATGAATGTTATAAAGATGCCGTTAGATTATTAAATTTACTTAAAAATGTATTACCAATACCTAGTGATTGTATTCCAAAAGATTCAATTATAAGAGAATTTATTGGTGATGGATATTTTGTTTAGGAGGGATATTATGGTTAAAATTGCAATTAATGGATTTGGAAGAATAGGAAGGTTAGCTTTTAGAAAAATATTTGAAGAAAGTAATATGGAGGTTGTTGCAATCAATGATTTAACTGATTCAAAAATGCTTTCTCATTTATTAAAATATGATTCTGCACAAAAAAAATTTGATGCAGATGTTACATATGATGATGATAATATTATTGTAAATGGTAAAAGCATAAGAATATATAAAGAAGAAGATCCTGTTAATCTTCCATGGAAAGAATTAGATGTTGATATAGTGTTAGAATGTACAGGTGTATTTAGAACAAAAGAAAAAGCAAGTAAACATTTAGAAGCTGGTGCTAAAAAGGTTCTTATTTCAGCTCCTTCTGATGGTGATGTTCCAACTGTTGTTTTCAATGTTAATCATAAAGATGTTTCGCTAGAAGAAAATATATATTCAGCAGCTAGTTGTACTACAAATGCACTTGCACCTGTAGCTAAAATATTAAATGATAATTATGGTATAAAAATAGGCTATATGAATACAGTTCATGCTTATACTAATGATCAAAATTTATTAGATTTACCTCATAAAAAAGGTGATTTAAGAAGAGCAAGAGCAGCTGCTAATAATATAGTTCCTTCTGATACAGGAGCAGCTAAAGCAATAGGTCAAGTAATACCAGAACTAAATGGTAAATTAGATGGAGCAGCTACTAGAGTACCAGTAGTAACAGGTTCAATTGTAGAACTTACTTGTGTTTTAGAAAAAGATGTAACAAAAGAAGATATAAATAATCTATTTAAAACTAATTCAAACGAATCAATCGGATATAATGAAGATGAAATTGTATCAAGTGATATTATAGGTATTACTTATGGATCATTATTTGATGCTACTTTAACAAAAGTTATTAAGACAGATTCTAATTCTATAGTAAAAGTATCTGCATGGTATGATAATGAAATGGGATATACTTGTCAAATGATTAGAACATGTAAATATTTAGGAGAAAATTTATGAAAAGAGAAAGAGAAAAACATATAACAAGACTACATATTATTCTTTTCTTTTTAGTATTAACTGCAGGATTAATAACATTTTTAGTCATTAGAAGTAAAATAAATAATAATCAAAAATTATATGTTGAATTTGAAAAAGAAATTGTTGATGCTAGTAAAAACTACTATAAAATAGAAGGTGTAGAAATAGAAGAGGGCGGATACAAAAAGATTAATATAAAAAAATTATATGATAGTGGTTTACTTTCTAATGAAGATGTCATAAAAAAATGTAAGGGATATGCATTAATGGAATATGATGTAGATATTTATACTGATGAATATGAAGTTACTCATTCAGCATTTATTACATGTGGAAAAAAATATACTACAAAGGGGTATGAAACTGATTAAAAAGGAGGGCTATTATGGAAGTCACAAAGTTTTGGACTAAGCCTAGAATAATATTTTTATCAATTTTAATTGGTATTATAGGTATTATAGTAGGAATAGTATTTCTAAATAGAGCTAAGTTAAAAAAACAATATATGAAAATAGAAAGCCAAATTAATAGAAATGCATTTAACTACTTATTACTTGAAAATTTATATTTAGATACAGATGAATATAAAAAAATTGATATTAAAAAGATTGCTAAATATAAATTAATATCAGATAAATATATAAAAGATTGTAATGGGTATGTTATAGCAGAAAATAATTTATCTGATGAATCAGACAACACACCTCAAAATTATGATTATTATACATATTTAAAATGTAAGAGCATATATCAAACTGATGGTTATGGAGCTTCTTCAACTGCTAAGAAAGAGAATAAGACCAAGTCTCAATCAGAAAAAGATACTATAGCGCCTGTTATAACTTTATATGATTCAAAGACTATTACTATAAGCGTTGGAGATAAATTTGATGATCCAGGAGCATATGCAGAAGATAATATTGATGGAGATATAACAAAAAAAATAAAAGTAACTGGTGAAGTTGATAATGCTAATGCAGGTGAATATATAATTAAATATACTGTAAAAGATAAAGCAGGTAATAAATCATCAAAGTCTAGAAAGATTATCGTTAAAGCAGAAAAAACTGTAGAACCTAAACCTAAAGAAGATAAAGTAAATCCAATTATTACATTTAAAAATACTACTGCATATCAAAAAATATGTATTGGTGAAAAAGTAAATATTTCTAAAGATGGTCTATATGGATATTCTGCTCATGATAATAAAGATGGTGATATTACTAAGAAGGTTTCTATAAGTGGACCAAAAGGAATTGTTACAGAAGAAGGAGAGTATACATTAACTTATAGTGTTAAGGATAAGGCTGGAAATGAAACTAAGATAAGTAGAAATTATAGTGGAGTTGATTGTAGTAAAAAGGAAACACCTACTGTTACACCAACACCAACACCAACACCAACGCCAACTCCAACGCCAACTCCAACACCAACTCCAACACCAACCCCAACACCGACTCCAACACCAACTCCATCAAATGGTGGTAATTCTGGAGGAGGTTCTAATACACCAGCACCAGTAACTATTCCAGTAACAGGTATTATATGTCAAGATTCAGTATATCTAAGTATTGGAGAAACTCAGAACTTAGGAGCATCTGTTACACCAAGTAATGCTACAAATAAAACTCTAACATATTCATCAAATAATCCTTCAGTAGCAACAGTGGATTCAAGTGGAAATGTAAGAGGAATTAAATATGGTGAAACTCGTGTTCGAATAACATCATCAAATGGTAGAACTAAAGAAATACTAATAGTTGTAGAAGAAGATTAATAATCTTCTTTTTTTATGTTATAATATTATTGGTGAATAATATGAAAAGAATAACTGATATTAATCTAGATAATAAAAAAGTAATTATTAGATTTGATTATAATGTTCCAATTAAAGATAATAAAATACTTGATGATACTAGAATAGTTAAAAGTTTAAAGACACTAAACTATGTATTAGAAAGAGCAAATAAAGTAATTATTTTATCTCATTTAGGAAGAATTAAAACAGAAGAAGATAAAAAGAATAATTCATTAGAAATAGTATGTAATCATTTAAGTGAATTAATAAATAGAAAAATAAAATTTTGTACCTATGATCAAGATGTAAAAAGTATAATTAATAACAATAAAATAATTATGCTTGAGAACACTAGATTCTTTGATTTAGATAATAATAAAGAAAGTAGTTGTGATGATTCTCTATCAAAATATTTTGCATCTTTTGGAGAGGTATTTATAAATGATGCATTTGGGGTTAGTCATAGAAGTGCAGCATCTAATGTAGGTATTTCTAAATATTTAGAGAGTGCAAATGGATTCTTAATTGAAGAAGAGGTTGATAACCTAGATAAGTTATTAAATAATCCAGAAAGACCTTTTATAGTGATTATGGGAGGTAAAAAAGTATCGGACAAAATTAAAGTAATAGATAATCTATTAAATAAATGTGATAAGTTATTGATTGGGGGAGCAATGACATATACTTTTTTAAAAGCTAAAAATATGAATATAGGATCATCTTTTTATGAAGAGGAATATATAGATTATGCAAAAGAAGTATTAAATAAACACTCTGATAAAATAGTATTAGCAGTTGATAACTATGTATCTGATAAAACAGGAATTATTAATAAATCTTTAGAAGAAATGAATGAAAATGATATAGGAAAAGATATTGGAGATAAAACAATTGAGATGTTTAAAGAAGAAATAGTAAAATCTAAAACAGTGTTCTTTAATGGACCTGTTGGTCTATTTGAAGAAGAATTTTGTAAAGGTACAAAGGAAATATGTGAAACTTTAAATAAAATAGACGCTTATGTAGTAGTTGGTGGTGGAGATACATTAAATGCTGTTAATAATTATACAAAAGATCATCATTTTGTATTATCAACAGGAGGAGGAGCATCACTTGAATACTTAGAAGGAAATGGGTTACCAGGGATAATAGAGGGATAGTATGAAGAAGAAGTATAAAATAAATATATTATTATTAGTAATTGTTTCATTTGTAGTTATATTCTTTTCTTTAAAAGATAATTTTACAGAATCAATTGATTATTTGTTACATTTAAATTATTTTTGGATTATAATCGCTATTCTTTTGATGGGACTAAATATAGTATTTCAATCACTTTCACAATATAGATTTTTAAAGGAAATAAAGAAAGACTATAGTTTTATATCATGTTTAAAACTAATGATGATGGCAATGTTTTTTAATGCAATAACACCATTTTCATCTGGTGGTCAACCATTTGAAATGTATTTATTAAATAAAGAAGGTATTAAAGTAAGTGATTCTGCAAATGCATTATTACAAAACTTTATTACATATCAATTCGCACTTATTTTTATAGGGACATTAGCAATTATTTTTAATCAAATATTTGGTATTTTTCCTGATGGTAATCTACTTAAAAATGTTGTTTTAGTAGGTTATATTATTAATGTAATAGTTATGTCATTAATAATATTCTTTTCAAGAGCAAAAAAAATAAATACTAAATTGTTTTCTAAATTATTTAATTTTATATTTCATTTTAAATTTATAAAAAACAAAGAAGAAAAAAGAGAAAAAGCAGAAAAAATGTTAGATGATTTTTATAATAGTACCGCTATTATGAAAAATAATTTTAAGAATACATTACTTAGTTTTTCGTATAATTTATTAAGTTTAGTATGTTTATATTTGATTCCATTATTTGTATTTTATTCAATGAAAGAATATGATACAATAGATGCTATTAAATCGTTAGTTCTATCTGGTTATACATTTTTAATTGGGTCTTTTGTTCCAATTCCAGGAGCAACTGGTGGTCTAGAATATGGATTTATAGACTTTTTTGGTATTTTTACAAAAGGAGCAGTTTTATCATCTGCAATGTTAGTTTGGAGATTAATTACATATTATTTAGGTATGTTAGTAGGAGGAATTACTTTAATAACATATAGAAGGAAGGAATAATAATGCGTATAGGTATATTTACAGATACATATTTACCATATATAAGTGGTCTTGTAACATCAGAATTAATGTTAAAAAAAGCATTAGAGGATATGGGACATGAAGTATATATCGTAACAGCAAATTTAGAAAATTTTAAATATATAAATGATAAAAAGAACAAGGTAATAAAAATATCAGGATTACCTGTAGGCATTTATGATGCAAGATTAACAGGTATTTATTCAGTAAGTGCAATATCTGAAATAAAAAAATGGAAACTAGATATTATTCATTCTCAAACTGAATTTGGAATAGGTACATTTGCAAGAATAGTAGCAAAGCAATTAAATATACCTCTTGTTCATACATATCATACTATGTATGAAGATTATATCTATTATTTAACAAAAGGTCATTTTGATAAACCTAGCAAAAAATTAGTAGAATATCTAACAAGATTTTATTGTGATACAACAGTAAGCGAATTAATAGTACCATCTAGAAAAATATATAATATTTTTATTAATAAATATAAGGTTAATAAGAAGATAAATATTATAGGAACAGGTATAGATATAGATAAATTTGATAGAAGTATTTTTAAAAAAGATGAAATAAAAGAATTAAAATTAAAATATAATTTAAAAGATACTGACTTTATAATAGGATCAGTTTCTAGAGTAGCAAAGGAAAAAAGTCTTGATAGAATTATCAATACATTACCAGAGATATTAAAGAAAATACCAACTGCTAAATTATTAATAGTAGGTGATGGTCCTGATAAAGAAGAATTAATGGATTTAGTAAAAGAAAAAGAATTGCAAGATTATGTTATTTTTACTGGAAAAGTTGAACTAAAGAATATTCCAATTTATTATCAATTGATGAATATATTTGTAACGTTTTCAGTTACAGAAACTCAAGGATTAACAGTAATAGAAGCTATGGCAGCAGGATTACCAGTTCTAGCAATTAAGGATGATAGTTTTATTGATTCAGTAAAAAATAACAAAAATGGATTCTTATTTAAAAAAGAAGATGAATATATAGATTACGTATATAGACTATATAGTGATAAAAATTTATATAAAAAAATGTCAGTTAGTTCAATTGAATTGTCAAAAGAACATTCTTGTTTATCATTTGGTAAAAGTGTATTAGAAGTATATAAGAATACTATTAAAGAATATAATAATAAAAATAACATTATTACAAGTATAAAAGAAGCGATAAAAACTAGTAAAAAGGATAAGGATGATTAGAAAAAATCATTCTTTTTTTGTTCGACAAAATATGTCAAAAAAAAGTAATATAAAAACTTTGAATTTGTAGTATAATCGAAGAGGACACTATAAATTGAAAGGGAAGAATAAAATGGGAAAAAAGAAAGTTTTAGTAGTAGATGATAATATTAGTTTTACAAATCAAATAAAGGATTATTATATTAATAGTGAATATATTGATATTAAGTATATCGGAAATGATGGTAAAGAAGGACTAAAATTATTAAAGAAGTATCAAGATGATATAGATATTGTTTTATTAGATTTAGTTATGCCTAGAAAAGATGGCTTATATTTTATAGAAGAAATGAAAAAAGAAGATATTAAAAAAGATATAATAACAATGACCTCTTTTAATTCAGATGTAGTAATGAGAAAAGTAGCTAATTTAGGAATTAAATACTATATGTTAAAACCATTTGAGGTATCAGATTTAGAAAATAGAATTAGATCGATTGATGAATCATTAAATAATGATCAACCGTCTAAAGATTTAAAAATAAGTCTTACTAAATTATTACATGAACTAGGCATGCCATCACATATAAAAGGATATGAATATATAAGAGAAGGTATTATACTTTTATATAATGATCCTAGTATAATTGGAGGAATAACAAAGGAATTGTATCCTGAAATAGCAGATAAATATAATACTTCTGTATCAAGAGTAGAAAGAGCAATTAGGCATGCTATTGAAGTTAGTTGGAATAGAGGTAATCTTGATCTTATGGAAGAAGTATTTGGGCATAGTGTTGATTATGATAAAGCTAAACCTACAAATAGTGAATTTATAGTTACTTTAGCAGATAAATTAAAGTTAGAATACCAGTTATCTTGACATTGATAATTGGTATTTTATATTGAAATTATATTAGATTTATGTTAATATTTTAGTATAAGGTAGGTAAAAATATGAAAAGAATAATAATGGTGGTAGGTATATTATTATGTGGTATATTTTTAGCAGGATGTTCTAGAAATTATAATTCAATTACTTATACTAAATTTACTGAAACTTTTAAAAATAAAAATGATTATTTAGTAATTAATCAAACTCTTAAATATGAAGATAAATTTGAAAGATGTATAGAAGCTAACGGTAAGAATATTCAATTTATATATTATGAATTTAAAACTGAAAAAGAAGCTAGAAAATATATGAAAGATAATTATTCTAATAGAAATAAATATAGTTATAAAGATAGAAAAAAATATATAACTGTTAAATGTACAGATAATATGTATTTTTATGTAATACAAATAGATTCTACTATAATAGTAGGTAATAGTTCTGTTAAGAATAATAAAAAAGAAATAAAAAATATTTTTAAAGAATTAGGTTATTAGAAAGTAGGAGTATATTATGGTAAAAAAAGCAATTAATATACTCATATTTCTATTTATATTCTCGTTATATTTTGTATCGTTTTTACTGATATATGATACTTTTAGACAAAGAAAACTTGAAGGTTTAGAAGCTAGTGCATTAGATTCATTTGATAAACAAGTTAAAATAAAAAAAGTAACACCAGAAGATGCAGGAGAGAATAATGGTGGAGATGTGAGTTATGGAGTTTATACAATACTTGGTAAAATAGAAATCCCTAAAATTAATTTTACTTCAGTAATAATAAAAGAATATACATATAATGCTATGAATGTAGGAGTAATCAAGACTTATGGAGTTGATTTGAATGAACAAGGTGGATTTATTCTTTCAGGTCATAATTTTAGAGGTAGAAGTTTATTTATGTATAATATTCATAGATTAAGAGATGGAGACAAAATATATATAACTGATACTGAAGGAAGACAAATGGAATATACAGTATATGATGTTCAAAGAAATGTATCTCCATCAGATGGAAATCTATACAAAAATTATGATGGTTTTCATGTAACTTTGATGACTTGTGAAGATGATGGTGGAAAAACTAGAATAGTAGTAAAAGCAAGGGCAGAATAAAGATAATTCATAGATTATCTTTATTTTTTTTGTTATAATAATTAAGTAAATTATTAGGAGGTCTTATGAGTTATAAAGTTATAAAATGTGATAATTATGATATCTATTTAATTAAGACTAATAAGTTTAAAACTATTAATATTAGTACTATTTTAATAAGTGATTATAAGAAAGAAGAAATAACTATAAATAAATTTATATCAGAATATTTGGTTAATAGTAATGAATATGCAAAAGATGAAGTATCTATGAGTAAAAAATATATGTATTTATATGAACCTAGTATTTCAGTAAATGACTTCTTTTCTAATGAACATCATAAAATTTATAGCACTACATTTTTAAATGAAAAATATACTGAAAAAGGAATGAATAAGAAAACTATAGATTTTTATTATAGTATTTTATTCAATCCTAATTTAGAAAATGAAGAATTTGAAAAGAATAATTTTAATATTATTAATACTAAGATGATTTCATGGTTTAAGATGGATGAAGAAGATTCTAGATCTATGGCATATTATAATTCTTTATCTAATATAAGTGATGATCTACCAATAAGAGTAGATAACAGAGGTAGTTTAGAAGAACTATTAAAAATAAAAAGAGAAGAATTAAAAAACTATTATTTTAATAAAATTAATAAAAGTAAATTTAATGTATTTGTAGTAGGAGACTATGATGATGATCTTATATCATGTATTAAATCTAATCTAGATAATAAAGTAAAAGAAAATTATTATGAATTAAAAAATGTATTTGATGTTACTGATACAAAAGAAATAAAAACAGTAATTGAAGAAAAAGATTTTAATCAATCAATTATTTATTTGATATATAAAATTATTGGTATGACAGATAGAGAAAGGTATTATGTTCTTCCAATTCTTAATAATATTTTAGGAGGAAGTTCTGCAAAATTGTTCAATAATGTGAGAGAAAAGAATTCTTTAGCGTATTATGCATATTCTGGATATTCTCCATCTAACAATATTCTTTATATGTATGCAGGTATATCTAAAGAAAATTATGATGCATGTTCTAATTTAATGAAAGAACAATTAGGTGAAATAAAAAAAGGAAATATTACTGATGATGAACTTGAAAACGCAAAGAGTTCTTTATGTTCGGGAATATTAGTAAATTTAGATAGTATTAGTTCAATAAATAAAAATTTAATGGGACAAGTATTTTTTAAATTACCTTCTTTAGAAGAATCTAAAAGTAATTATTTAACAGTTACAAAAGAAGAAGTAATCAATTTATCGTCAAAGATTAAACAAGATGTAGAATACTTATTAAAGGGGGTAAAAGAATGAGAATAATAGATTTAGATGTAGTTAATGAAAAATTATTATATGAAAAATTAGATAATGGTTTAGATGTATATATTATTAGAAAAAAAGATTTTAATTCTAATTATGCTACATTTACTACTAAATTTGGTGGACTAGATATTGAATTTGTACCAATAAATGAAAAAGAATATGTAAAGATGCCCGCTGGTATTGCACATTTTTTAGAACATAAGTTATTTGAACAAGAAAAGGAACCTCAAGTACATGATTTTTATAAACAAAGTGGTACATATGTAAATGCAATGACAGGTTATAAAAGAACAAAATATATATTCGATGGACCAAGTAATTTTAGAAATAATTTATTATTTTTATTAAATTACGTTCAATCACCATATTTTACAGATGAAAACATAGAAAAAGAAAAAGGTATTATAATTGAAGAAGCTAAAATGTGTTTAGATGATAAATCAAGACTATTTCATGAAACTATAATGAAAAATCTTTATAATAAAATTCCATACGATAAAAAGATTATTGGTGAAATAGAAGATATTAAATCTATGACTAAGGAGGATATCTATAAATGTTATAATTCTTTTTATCATCCTTCTAATATGGCTTTACTTGTAGTAACTAATGAAGATGAAAAAGAAATCTTAGATATTATTAAAGATAATCAATCAAAAAAAGAATTTATTAAGGATTTTGAGATTAAGAAAAAAATATATGATGAAGATATTAAAGTAAGAAAAGAATATGAAGAAATAAAAACAGATGTTATGGAAACTAGAGTAGGATATTCTTTAAAATTTAAATTAGAAGATTTTAAAGCTACTCGTAGAGAAGTATTTGATTATTTATATATTTTACTTGGTATATTAATAGGTAATTTATCTATATTTAATCTAACATTAAAAGAAAAAAATATTATTAAGAGTGATATCGATTATTCTATAGATAATCTAATAAATGGTGATGATGAATTTATAACAGTACATTTTTATGTAATAACTGATAATAGTAAAGAATATGTAGATTTGTTAGAAAAACAATTATTAAGCGATAATTATACAAAAGAAGATTTTGAATTATATAAAAAGAATATTATTTCAGGACTAAATTATAATTTTAATAGTGTTAATGGAATAATGGCTTTTATGAGTAGTGAGTATGAATTTGCTGGTAAAATAGATAATGATGCTATTAAAGAAGAAACTAGTTTAAATTATGATCGTTTTAAAGAAGTAATAAAACATTTTAATTTAAATAATAAATCAATTGTAGTAATGAAAAAAAATAAATAAAATGATATAATAACAATAATCACATGATTATTGTTTCTGTTCCCGTAGCTCAGTAGGATAGAGCAATCGCCTCCTAAGCGATAGGTCAGCAGTTCGATTCTGCTCGGGAACACCATTTTAAAAAAAGTGATATAATAATGTTAGAAATGGGTGATTAGATGTTTGAAAATAAAAAGATCTTTATATTAGGAATGGCAAGATCAGGATATGAAGCTGCTAAACTTTTATCTGATTATAATAATGAAATACTTGTTACTGATATGAATGAACAAGATGAAAAACAGGTTAAAGAATTAGAAGAAAAGGGAGTAAAAATTGTTATTACTTCCGATCCAGTACCGTTATTAGACAATAGTTATGATTATGTTATTAAAAATCCTGGTATTAAATATGATAATCCTTTAGTAGTTAAAGCTAAAGAATTAGGTATAAAAGTTATTAATGAAGTAGAAATGGCATATTCATTTTTAAATAAGGATATTAATATAATAGGAGTAACAGGTAGTAATGGTAAAACTACTACAGTTAATTTAATATATCAAATGTTAAATGAAGAAAAAGATAATGTGTTCTTAGGAGGTAATATAGGAACACCACTTTCTAACTTTGCAAGGAATATTAAATCAGGTAGTTATTTAGTGATGGAAATTAGTGATCATCAGTTAGTAGATATGTATGATTTTAAAACTAATGTTTCCGTTTTAACTAATATTACTCCGACTCACTTAGATTTCCATGCATCATATGATGTATATAAGTCTATGAAAAAGAAAATATTTAATCATCATACAAAAGAAGATTATGCCATTATAAATTCTAGTAATGAAGAAAGTTTAAAAGTTACTAGTGATATAAATAGTACTAAATTATATTATGGTCCAGATAAAGAAGATATTTGTTATTATGATGATGAAGCTATTTATTATGATGGAAAAGAAATAATAAAATTAAATGATATAGTTTTAAAAGGAGAACATAATTATCAAAATATAACATCAGCGATTACAGCAGTTAAAATATATGGTGTTAGTGATAAAGCAATTATTAATGTATTAAAAAGATTTAATGGTGTAGAACATAGATTAGAATTTGTAAAAGAGTATTATGGAATTAAGTTTTATAATGATTCAAAAGCTACTAACTGCGTATCTACTAACATAGCACTTAATTCGTTTAATAATCCAACTATATTAATACTTGGTGGAACAGATAGAGGTCATTCTTTTCATGATTTAGATAATTCTATATCTAATGTAAAAGCAATAGTTTGTTATGGAGAAACAAAGAATAGAATAGAAGAATATTCTAAAGAAATGGATATACCTTGTTATAAAACTAATACATTAAAAGATGCTATGAAAGATGTTAAAAAGATTATGGATACTGGTGATATAGTACTTCTTTCTCCTGCTTGTGCATCATGGGATCAATATAAATGTTTTGAAGATAGAGGTAATGAATTCAAAAGTTTAGTAAAGGAGATTACAAATGAATAAGAAACATGTTTATATGATTGGTATTGGTGGTATCAGTATGGGTGGTATTGCTAAAATACTAGTTAGTTATGGATATAAAGTATCAGGTTCAGATATGGTTGAAAATGATGAAGTAAAAGAACTTGAAGAATTAGGTATTAAAGTTAATATTGGTCAGGTAAAAGAAAATATAACTGATGATATAGATTTAGTAGTTTATACAGCTGCTATTAATGAAAAAAATGAAGAATTAGTAAGAGCAAGAGAATTAGGAATTGAAACAGTCGAAAGAGGAGTATTCTTGGGAGAACTTACAGAAAACTTTAAAGATTGTATAGGAGTTGCAGGTACTCATGGAAAGACTACTACTTCTTCTATGGTGTCTTGTGTATTTGTAGAAAAAGGATTAGATCCATCTATTCAAATAGGAGCAAATCTTTCTATAATTGGTGGAAATTATAGAGTAGGTAAAAGTGATTATTTTATAATTGAAGCTTGTGAATATAAAGATAGCTATCAAAATTTTAAACAAAGAAGTGCAATTATTACTAATGTAGATAATGATCATTTAGATTATTTTAAAAATATAGATAATATTTCTAAGTCATTTGAAAAATATGTATCTAAATTACCAGAAGACGGAGTACTTGTTCTTAATATGGATAATGAAAGATGTTATGATTTAAGAAATTATACTAAAGCTAATGTGGTAACAGTAAGTGAAAGAAATCCAGAATCAGATTATAACGCTAAGAACATAGAATTTGATGATAGAGGCTGTGCATCATATGATGTATATAAGAATGATGAATTTATTACTAGAGTATCATTAAATGTAAAGGGAGAACATAACGTACTTAATTCACTTGAAGCATATGCTTTATGTGCATGGTACAATATTGATTCAGAATCTATAGTAAATGGTTTAGCTAAATTTACTGGAGCATCTAGAAGAATGGAATATAAAGGTAAATTTAATGGAGCTAATGTATATGATGATTATGGTCATCATCCAACAGAAATAGAAGCAACTGCAAATGCTATTTTAAAAGAAAAGCATAATGAAAGTTATGCTATATTCGAAGCACATACTTATAGTAGAGCAGTAGAACATAAAGAAAACTTTGCTAAAGCATTAAAAGATTTTGATCATATAATTGTTATAGATATATATGCTGCAAGAGAAGAAAATATTTGGGGTATTAAACCAGAAGATATAGTAGATGAACTAGTGAAACTAGGAAAAGATGCAGTTTATATCAGTGATTACGATGAAATAAAAGATAATTTAAGATCAAGAGTAAAAGAAGGAGACTTAATAATAACTATAGGTGCAGGTAATGTAACTAAAGTAGCATCTAAGTTGGTGGAAGACTAAGTCTTCTTTTTTTGTTATAATTGTATTGGAGGTTATATGAAAAAATATAAAAAGATAATAATTATAATCGTAATTATAATAATTATATTATTAATAAGACATATATTTATTAATTCTAATTTTTATAAAACTAAAACGTTATACTTATATCCAATTAAAACTAATCAAACAAGTAATGATTATGTATATGATGAATACTATAATCATATTGGAATAATGTTTTATGAAGGAACTGATGAAGAAGTAACTATACCAGAAAAAATAAATAATAAACCTGTTTATAGTATAGATGATTCAGCTTTTTATGGTAATGCTAAGATGAAAAAGGTAATTATTCCAAAATATGTTATTAGAATAGGTCATCAAGCTTTTATAGGTAATAATAGTTTAGAAGAAGTATATTTACCAGATAATATAGTAGATTTAGGACCATATTCATTTGATGTATGTCCTAAATTAAAGAAAATATATGTTAAAAAAGGATCTAAAACAGATAAATCATTAAAGAAAACGAAGTTTTATAAGTATATAGTTTATAAGTAAAGAAGTAATTAAGACTAGATAATAAATCTGGTCTTTTTTATGATATAATTTAATTGGTGATTATATGAAAAAAATAATATTGGCATCTAGCTCAAAAACTAGACAAGATGTAATGAAAATGTTTGGACTTGATTATGAAATAGTAAAAAGTACAAGAGAAGAGTTTAGTTTAGCAAGTGATCCTAAACAATATGTAATGGATTTATCATTAGATAAGGCAGAATCTGTTATGGAACAAGTTAAGGATAAAGCTATTATTATTGCAGCAGATACTGTTATTAATATGGATGGAAAAATATTTGAAAAACCAAAAAGTAAAGAACAGGCTTTTAATAATATTAAGAGTATGATTGGAAAATACACATATTTGACTACAGGAGTTACCATTAAAGATTTATATCAAGACAAACAAATACAATTTAGTTATGAAACTAAAGTAAAATTTAAAGATTCTATTAGTGATGATGAAATAAATTGGTATGTTAATAATGAATCAGATTTATTTAATAGAGCGGGATATGCTGTATTGGGTAAAGGAATTCTATTTATTGAAAGTATAGATGGTGACTATACAAATATTTATGGATTACCTATGCATGAAGTTTGTAACAAATTAAAGGAACTAGGTTATTCTATGAATGATTTTAATTTAAAAAAATGATTTTATTAAGCAATATATAATAATTAATTATTTAAATCATTTTGGTCTTGTTTATCCAGAATAGGTCCATGCTACAAGTTTCATCATAATAAAAAGAAATGTAAACAGTTATTTAAAATATATTTTAAATAAATAACTTGTGTTATAATTTATATTATGGAGGGTATAAATATGGACGTAAAAATATTAAAAGATAATAAAATAGATGTAGATCATGGATTAGAATTACTTGGAGATATGGATTTTTATAATGAAACATTAGGTACATTCTATGACAATATAAATAAGAATTTAAAAGATTTAAGGAAGTTTAAAGATAAAGATGATTTTGAAAACTATGGAATACTATCACATTCTATTAAATCAGATTCTAAATATTTAGGTTTCATGGATTTAGCGGAGATTGCTTTAAAACATGAAATGGCTGGTAAAGGATCAGATAAAAAGTTTATAGAAGAAAACTATGATTCTTTTATAGAAGAAATTAATAGAATTGTTAAAGTTGTTAAGGAATATTTAGGGAGGTAATTATGTTTAATCCAATTATAGAAGAACAAGCAATATTAGTATGTGATGATTCTAATATTACTAGAAATTTAATAGAACATGTTTTTAGTGAAAAATATAAAATATTGATGGCAACAAATGGTAAGGGTGCAATGGATATTATGGATGTAATGTCAGATTCTATAGTAGCAGTATTGTTAGATTTAAATATGCCTGACTTTGATGGATTTGATGTTCTAGATTATTTTAAAGAAAAAGGAATACTAGATAAAATACCTGTTTGTGTAGTAACAGGAGAAGAGGCACCTGAAATAATAGGTAAAGTTAAAACTTATCCAGTATCTGCAATACTTTTAAAACCATTTAGTGCAGAACAAATAAGTGCAGTAGTAAGTAAAGCGATTGAACTTAAAAGTGGCAAATAAATTTGCCTTTTTTTTTGTTTTATGATATATTAATACCCGTTTGAAAAAGGGGAAAAAACTATGTTAAATAAAGAAAAGTTAGAGTTTTTATCTAAGCAATTACATGAGTATAAATATCATTATGATGAAATCCTTAAGGCTAACGAATTGTTAACCGATATTTTGGATGAATTAAAAGAAGATTTTAAAAAGGCTGATAATGTAGTTGCGTATCACGATAGTAGAATAAAGACACCTAATAGTTATTTAAATAAAATACTTAAACATTATGGTACAAATGATGAGTTAGAATATGATAAAATGCATGATATAGTTGCACATAGAATAGTCTTTCTTAACTTATCAGACATAAATGAATTTGTTAATCTATTAGTAAACTGTAAAAAGATAAATATTATAGAACCTATAGATAAACGTGATTATATAAAAAATAAAAAAGAAAGTGGTTATAGAAGTCATCACATAATTTTAGAAGTACCATTTGTAGATAGTGATGGAGTAGAACAAAGAGTAAAGGCAGAAATTCAATTAAGAACTATATTACAAGATATTTTTGCAAGAGAGGAACATAAATTAAGTTATAAAGGTAATGGAAAAATATCTGAAAAAGATAAAAAAGCATTAATTGATCTAAGTGATGAATTATTCTTCTTTGATACATCATTAGATAGAATGGCTAGACCATTAAAAAATACAAATAAGGTTAATAAAAAAGAATTAGAAAAAGTATTAAAAGAATTTAATAAAACTGCAGATTTATATGGAATAATGTATCAAGATTTAAATAAAATGATTCAAGAGTTTTGTGATGAATATGACAAAAAAGCTGATATTTTACATATAGAAAGTAGAATTAAATCTATTTCAAGTATTCATAGAAAACTTATTAAGAAAAAATTAAGATTTAAAAGTGATGATATAGTATATGGTCTAAAAGACGTATTAGGATTTAAAATAGTATGTACTGATATAGGTACTGTTAAAGACTTTTTAAATTATTTTAATAAAAGAATTGAAGAATCTGATAAAGTTAAAATAAATGAACAAAGTGACCATTTAGATGTAGCTAAACCAAGTGGTTATAGAGGATATAAAATTAATCTTGATTATTGTCCTAGATATGTTGCAGATAAACCAATAACTACTGAAGTATTGGTTAGAACTATGGTTCAAGATGCATGGGCGTTACAACAAGATGCTAGAGTTTATAATAAAGAAAATTGTTATGAAAATAGTAATGATTATGTTGTAAATGAATATGCATTAAGAGGATTAAGTTTTCCACTTCATAGAGTAGAAATGTTAATTGATGATGTTAAAGGACATAATGTTAGCAATGAAACAAATACTAATAACTTAGTAAAAGAAGTTAAAGAATATGAGATGAATAAAAAATTAAAATTAATAAAGAAAGATGAAGAATAATCTTCATCTTTTATTTTGAGTGTTTAAAATAACCATTTATTAATTCTTTATTTTGATTAATAGTAATAAAAGCATTATTATCTATATTTTTAATTATACTTATTATTTCATTCTTTCTTTTATTATTAATAAAAGAATATATAATATAATTTTCTGATCCATATAATCCAGTTGCGTTAATTATTGATCCCGAATATCCTTTTTCTTTTAGACCTTCAAATAATTCTTCTTTACTTGTTATTATCTGAACTAATAATTTCTTTTTAGAATATTTAGTAGTTATAAAAGAGGCTAAATAACTACCAATAGAGTAACCAAGTGCGTATACAAGTGCTATTAAAAAAGTATTATTTTCTAAAGCTATTTTAATTATAATGAACCAAATAATAACTTGAATAAAACTAAGTATTGATCCCATTATTCTTTTTTCATCTATTATAAGTATTGTGGATATAGTAGATGTAAAAGATTCTATTATTTTTAATATAAATATAATTATATATATCATATTCTTCACCATTATTAGTTTTAACTTATTTTTAAATATGATACAATTTAATTGGTGATTCTATGATTTTAAAAGTAAACAATTTTAATTTAAAAGATACAGTTACCTGTGGTCAAATATTTAGGTTTGAAGAATTAGATGATAGTTCTTTTGATATTATTCTTACTGACAGAGTTATTAATATAAAACAAGAAAATGATAATCTAATTATTAATTCTAGTAATATGAATAACATAGAAGAGGTAATAAGAAATTATTTTGATTTAGATTATGACTATGAATCTATTAATAATAAATTACTTAAAATAGATATAAATAATAAAGAGATAATAGATAGTTGTTATGGCTTAAAAATGATAAATGAACCTAGATTAGAAGTAATAATAAGTTATATATTATCTTCTAATAATAGAGTTCCTCAAATAAAAAGTGCATTAGATAATATATCTAAAACTTATGGTCAAAAAGTTATATTTAATAACAAAGAATATTATTTATTTCCTTCTTTAGAAGAACTATCTAAGTGTGATATAGAGACTTTAAGAAATTGTAAAACAGGTTTTAGAGATAAATATATATATGAATTTGTTCAAAAGATAATTAATAAAGAATTTGATATAAATCTAATTGATAATATGAATAGTAAAGATGCATTAAATTATTTAATGACTTTAAATGGAGTAGGAGAAAAAGTCGCATCTTGTATATTATTATTTGGTTATCATAGATTTGATGTATTTCCAATTGATACTTGGGTTAAAAAATATATGAAAGATAAATATAATATTGAAGGAATAGATAATATAAGAAATTTTACTTACGATAAATATAAAGAATTATCTGGTATCGCAATTCAATATATGTTTCATTATAAAAGGAATAAGAATTAACTTATTCCTTTTTTTATTGAATAAATAGACATAACACAGCTGATAAATATAGAATATAACCATTCTGCAGCGATAATATTTTCTATATGCTGAATAAAATCAAAATAATTAATCTTTTTCATTAAAGAATACTCTGGATAAGTAAAATTAATAGATAAATCTATTCCAAATATACCTATAATCAAAATAAATAGTATAAGTATATGAATCATACTAAGTATATAAAAAAGCATTATAGATTTATTACTTATTTCATTTTTAGGTATAAATACTAACATAATAGAGGGACTAACAAAATAAAACATATATTTTATTGATCCAATAATTATATTAGTTATATTAGGATTAACAGGTTTAAAATTATCTATTTCAATTGAAGGAAATAAATTAATAAAAGAAAAAATAATAGTAATAGAAGTAATTATAAATAATATAAAAGATACTTTAGATATAGTTTTAATATCTTTAATATAACTAATTGGTAATAAAAACATAAGTATAATTATAAAACTAGGAGTAGCATCTAAATATTTATCTTGTACATATATCTTTATTAAATATAAAGTATATATAAAATAAATAGATAAAAGTATAACTAATAAAATCTTTATAAATCTATTTGGTTTAATTTTTAATATAAAAAATATAGGTATAAAAGAGATGATAGATCCAAATAAAGCAGAATATATATTACCAGTTTTTAATATGTCATTTAAACCAATATGCAGGAACATAGTCTCAGTTAAAAAGAATATAATAGAAGCATACATATATTTACTTATCTTCATTTTTTTCTCCTTTACTAGATTTATTAATTTCTCCTGTTCTAGTTATATTAGTTTTTATTTTTATCTTAACTTTATATTCTTCATTATTATATTTAGGATATTTTAAATAAATATATCTTTTTAGTCCTAGAAACTGACCTTTTGATTTATCTTGTTTTTTTAAAGTTTTATTAATATATTTCTTTATCATCTTATTAGTATCTTGTTCTAAATCTTTTTTATTAATATTATTCTTGCAGTTATATTCGTTTAATGCACTCTTATTCTCTATATTAAAAGTAATATCATAGTTCTTATCTACTTTAACTTTAGTCTTACTATTTAATATAGAAATAGAAGCATAATTATCTTTATCGCATTTAATAGGTATTACCATTTGATCTATATTATCTCTTATAAAGTTATATCCAATTGTTTCATTTTTATTTAAATAACTTTCTAATTTACCTTTATATGTAATACCTACATAATCTAGTACT
>Ga0129307_1001238_pt1 | contig 29099 bp, 21 predicted proteins | sample P1105metagenome_FD_94437 | JGI IMG/M metagenome (GOLD analysis project Ga0129307, IMG submission 94437) | Capybara group fecal microbial communities from Wisconsin, USA - P1105 metagenome | ecosystem: Host-associated > Mammals > Digestive system > Large intestine > Fecal | place: USA: Wisconsin...
AGCACAAATAACGCAAGAACAACAATCAATGCTATAAACGGGATGGCAAACAGCAATAGGAATCTCAGGCAGTAAAAAGCCACCTTCAAATTCCAAAAGAAAAGGCGACGCCTCCCCTGCTTGGTTTTGCGGATTTCCACTTGGCAATCGGGGCAAATATTGCCAATTTTATTGCGGCAACGAATTGCAAGGTTACTCTCCATCGGTGACATCCCGACTTTATCGTTAAATTCCTTATGACAAATAGAACATGTAGATTGCATACAAGGAATATAGTAAAGAAAAATGTTTTGATTACCTATCTTCCAAAAGCTTTTTCACAGAAAAAGCAAACTCCTGCAAACTCGGGTCACGCGCGCCCATCAGCAAAATCGTGTCGCCCGGTTGAGCGTATTCAAGCATTTTTTTCGCGCACTCGTCGCGGTTCTCGATGTAAATTGCTTCGCAGCCTCTGAGAATCAAGTCGTCCGCGAGGTCGCCTGCGCTAATGTCACGCGTGACGGTTCCACCTGCGTAATAGATTTCGCTGAAGAACATCACATCGTTTTGGCGGTCAAAATCGGCATCCATCGGGCGAAGCGTCTTGGCGATAAAATCGACCAAGTCCTTGCGCAAGAATCGCGTCGGTCCAAAGCCATGCGGCTGGAACCAAGCGATTACGCGGCCTTCGGTAAAGTCTTGGGCGCTCTTGATGCTTGCTGCGATTTTTGCCGGATTGTGAGCAAAGTCATCAACAAGCGTGATGCCGTTGAACGTTCCGAGAATCTGGTGACGGCGGAACACGCCCGGGAAAGACGAAAGCGCATCAGCACATGTATGGAGCGAAACACCGGCGCGGAGCGCAGCAGCCGTCGCGGCCAAAGCATTTTCCATATTGTGCTTGCCCGGCAGCGGAATTTCGAACTTCACAAGTTCATTGCCATGGCGAATGCGAAACTGAATATGCGTCCCGACCGACTTGAAATCAATTCCCTGGACGCTCACATAGCTTTCATAGCCAAAGTCAAATTCACGACCGGCGCTGAACTTCTTCGCCAGCGGATGCGCATCGTTCACAATCAAGATATGACCTGCACTCAAAACGTTCTGGCTGAACTTCAAGAAAATTTGTTCGAGTTCAGAGATTTCTTTATGGTCTTTATCAATGTTCAGAATGACGCCGATTTCCGGTTCATAACGGACAAGCGTTCCATCGCTTTCATCGACTTCGGCAACGAGCCATTCGCCCTTGCCACTCACAGCATTGCCAATCTTGCCTTGCTTTTGCAAATTCACGAGGCCAGCACCCGTCATCACGGAAGGCTGCAAACCAGCGTATTCAAGGATGTGGTAAACCATCGCGGTCACGGTTGACTTTCCGCTTGTCCCGCTAATCGCAATCGTGCGGGCTTCCTTCGAAATTTTCGCGAGCATTTCGCTGCGGTGCATCACAGGGACGCCAAGTTCCTTCGCACGCTTCAAATCCGGGTTCGTATCTTCAATAGCGGTGCTCACCACGACGGCGGTAAGACCTTCGACAACGCCGGAACCGTCCTGCGCAAAGCACTTGATTCCGCAATCTTCGAGCTGGCTCATGACAAGCGGCTTCTCGGCTTTTCCGTTCAGGAACTCGCCGAACTGACGGTCGCTACCGCTCACAGCAACGCCCTTGCCCACCAAATACTGCGCGATAGCACTCATGCCCACGCCCGCAACACCGATAAAGAAGTAAGAATTCATGATTAGGTTTTAGGTTATTGGTTTTAGGGGTTAGGAAGAAGTAAGGTTTGAGGAGTGAGGTCGGGGCTTTGCCCCTCTGAGGTCGCTTCGCTTTGAGCAATAAGCTCATACCCCAAAGTGAATGTCGAAGACATGAACGACCCCATACCTCTAGCACGACAGTGCGTACCTATTTACCCCAGCAGCTCCGGATCGATTGTGGGTTCGTATCCTGGCTCGACGAAATCTTCGGGGGCGATTCCCTTGCGGCGAGCAGCCTTCATCTGCTTGATGAGCTTGCGTTCGGCAGCCACGGCACGGCGCTTGGCAGCGGTTTGGGCCTTTTCGGCAAGGCGTTCGGCACGGGTCTTACGCACCTTTACGGGAGCCGCTTCTTCAGGAGAAATTGCAAGCGGTTCATCGTATTCGTCAAAATCATCATCGTCTTCTTCAAAGCGAATTTGTGCGTCAAAGTCGCGGAAACCTGTATCTTCGTCATAAACAGGCGCCGATGCAGGGCATTCCTTTTTCAAAAGCTTGAGCACGTTTGCAAACGGCTCTTCCATCGGAACCTTGAACGTCAATTTTTTCTTTGTACGCGGATGGATGAGTTCGATCTTCACGGCCTGCAAAAGCTGCGCCGGAGCGATTTCGAGAACCTTTTCAGCGACCGGCTTCATCAAAGGCGGCACGCGGTTCAAGCTTTCTTCGCGGCCATCGTAAAGCGGATCGCCCACAACCGGATGGCCCGTGTAACGCGTATGCACGCGAATCTGGTGCGTGCGTCCCGATTCAAGCTGAAGTTCCAGAAGCGTCGCAATCGCAAAGAACTGCTTTGCGGTGTAATGCGTACGGCTTTCCTTGCCACCCTTCACCACCGCCATCTTGAGGCGGTTCTTCGGGTTACGACCAATCGGAGCGTCAATCGTTCCTTCGAGGTCACGCGGGCAGCCCCACACAAGCGCATTATAAGTGCGGTGGAGCGTTCTAGTTTCAAGCTGGTGCGCCAAATGCCTGTGTGCAGCATCGTTTTTCGCCACCACCATCAAGCCCGGCGTATCCTTGTCCAAACGATGAACTATACCCGGACGGAGCGGACCATTGATCGTCGAAAGATTTTCTTTAAAGTGATGCAAAAGCGCAGCCGCAAGCGTTCCCTTGCTTACGCCGCTACCCGGATGAACAACCAAGTTGCGCGGCTTGTTGATGACCACGATATCTTCGTCTTCATATACAATATCGAGCGGGATATCTTCGGGTTCAAGCGTCGACGATTCCTTTTCGATCATCTTTTCGACGACAACCGTCATGCCCGTTTCGACGCGGAAGTTCTTGGAGACCTTGCTACCGCCCACCTTGACTTCGCCCGCGTCAATCAACTTTTGCACGTCCGTGCGGGAAACATTTTCCATAACGCCCGCAAGGAACTTGTCGAGGCGCTCACCATTTTTTTCTTCGTTTACGATGTAATTCATATGAGGTTCTGAGCTATGAGGTCGTGCCTTTGGCACTTTGAGGTGTGAGGTATTAGTAGTTGGTAGTTAGGTATCAGATTTCAGGTATCAGGTTTCAGCATCGTCATCCTGAATGCGAAGCATGAAGGATCCAGTTAAGTCTTACCGTGTCATTCTGGAGTGCGTAGCACGATAGAATCCATTAAATTTTTATAGACCCTATCGCGTTGCTCCAGGGAGACAATCAACTTTCAGCGGGTTCTCTATTCTTCTCCACATTTTTTTCTTCTACGCTGTCTTCTTTCGCTTTCTTCTCCGCGTCCTTTTCTTCCTTAATTTGCTTGTGTAATTTTTTCAAAAATACGGGCGACAGAATCACGAGGGCGACACCGACCGTCACGAAAGAATCCGCCACGTTGAACGTCGGGAATCGCGTCATGATAAAGTCAGGGAAATCGCAGTCGATAAAATCGACAACCATCTGCATACGCATGCGATCAATGAAGTTACCGACAGCACCGCCGAGAATCATCACAACACCCAATCGGCTCACGTAATCCCGCTTATCAATCGACTTGTAAAACCAAGCAAGAGCTACAGCCGCCACAATGGAAATCAGCAAAAAGAAAAGCCACGGCGGCAAGAACGGCATCAAATCCTGCGGGCGACTACTGAATGCCGCCCCCTTGTTGAACACCAGTTGGAACCGCACAAGTTCGCCAATGACCGGAATTTTCTCGTACGTCATGTTCCCGGCTTCATCGGTAAAACGCGACAACGCCCACAACTTCGTCAACTGGTCCGAAATAATGCTAAAAATAATCACCGCCACATGAAACGGCCACTTGTTATAAAACTTCATATTGCTTTCCATTAACATATCCTTTAAAAAGCTCTGAATCCTTCAATCAGAACATAATGGATCCTATCACTCCACTACGTTGCGTTCCAGGATGACATTTCTTTCGTCTCTCGTCCTACGCATTTGTCATCTAAGTTCTCATCTTAATCTTCCCGTATGCTTTATCAATCCATTTGTCCGAATAGAAGTGCATCGACGTTTCCTTCACAATACGCTTGACGGTATCGCGAGTAATCTTCACTTTTTTATCCGAAGTAAAAACAGACACGCCGTCCCCGATCAAGCTCAGATTTTCAGCCGCCATAAAGAGCGGCCAAAGGCAGAACAGTCTCGTTCGCATCTTGATGTTCGGAATGAGTTTCGTGTAGGCAATCGAATCGTCCAAATGACGCCACGCCTTTTGAATAAGCTCCGAAAGCACAGCGCCGCATTTTTGAGGATCCGCCCCCGCCTTGAACAAATCGCTCGAATGTTCGAAGCCATGACGGCGGCAAATTTCTTCGGGAATAAAGCATACGCGGCGACCGGAATCCTCGACGCAATCTTTTACGATATTAGTCACTTGGAGAGCAAGTCCAAAACTTACATCCAGCTTCGAGAGTTCCGCTTCGCGTTCCTTGCCTATAAAACAGGTATCTGCAGTGAAAAGCTTCGTCAAAAGTTTCCCGACCATACCCGCCACATAGTAGCAGTATTCGTCCAGTTCACCAACCGATTCCAGCGTGAACCAGCCCGCCGAAAGCGCCGCCTCTTGACGGAGAGCGAACTTCGCCATGCCACCGCACATTTCGATGACCACATCGCAAACAGGCTTCTTGTAAGCTTCCGGGAGAGACTTCAAAAGCGGCACGACAACTTCGGACTTGACGCAAAGTTCCTTGTTCGGGTCATCAGAACCACGCCACGATTCAGGGAGCGCAGCCACGAACGTACGAATCTTCGACGTTTCCAACGCCCCCGTTTTGAACACGTCGGCAAACAATGCAAGTACGCAGTCTTTTTCGCTAGCCTTCATGTCCGGGTCGTCTTCGACCGTATCGGCAATACGCAAATAGAGGTACGCAAGCAAAACACTGCGATGCAACTTGCCTCTCAGCACTTGAATATTCAAAGCAAAAGTGCGAGACACAAGCTGCAAGATATCTTCGGCGTACTTCCACGCCGCCTTGCCTTCGAGGACATCCTCGCCCACGCCATAACAATCAAATTTATTCAACATACTCGCCTATTCTATTTGGTCAATGGTTGTTGGTCATTGGTCCACTGTTTACTTACTACTGCTCTGGATCCTATCGTTTCACTCCAGGATGACATTTTCTTTCCGCATCACTTCCTACTGCCTACCGCCAACATCCTACATTCCCTAACCACTGTTTACTAACCACTTCTCTCGTCTGTTCCCTGCCCCCGTTACCTCATATCTCAATGCGAAGCGACCTCACACCTCATCAATACACTTCATACATTTCCGGGGGGACCTTCTTGGATTTTGCCATCGCTTTCACGTACCTCCAAAAGCGGTGGTGCTTCTCGGCATTGCAAAGTTTGCGGGCATAACTTAACCCCGCACGATCCCTTACATTTTCCTCCGACATCACAATCCCCTTGCTGTTTATATCATAGCTAACCCAACGGTACTCCAAGTAAAACGCCGACTGGAACAAATCTGTGAGCTTCAATTCCGTGCGACGCACCATCAAATAAGCCAACACTAAAAACAGGATAACCGACAAAAAGCCCAAATCAGCGTATTCGTCAAGCCCATTTAAAAGAAAGAACCACACAACGACAATTGAAGACGCTACTGATGCAACAAGTGAAAAAAGGACATCACATAAACGCAACAACTTCACCCGTATTGGATGCTTGACAAATCCTTCCGAAACGTAGGCCCATTTTTCGCCTCGATTGACCATTTTTTTCATAAAAACGACATACGAGACATTCCTGAACCAAAAATGGAGCCCCACCCAAAAAAGTACAGGCACCCAAAACAAGTATTCCAGTAGTAAATTCAAATTCATTAGAACAAATAATAGAAAAATTGCAATTTTTTTAAGGATTACGACAATATTTAAGGGCGAAAAGCAAGTGTTAAAATCCGTTTACATTTTGTCAAATATTTTTTTCTCTTAATTTCAGGAATCACTATCAACAAGTCCGACAAATTAGCTAAATTGTAACTCCAAGTTGTTGATAGATTTTGAACCAGTTCGGATGAGGATTGAAGAATGCAGGTTGAATGGGAAAGATGTTTGAATTACCTCCATGGAATGCTGTCGGATTCGGTATTCAAGACATATTTTGCACAGACCAAGCTCGTAAGCCAGACACCAGGACACGCGACAATCGCCGTGCCTCCCGGCCTCGATGTCAAAGTCTATTCCGCATATAAAGACCTCATCCGCCTCGCTTGGAAAGACGTTTCGCACGACGAGAGTCCGATTGAGTTTGAATTCCAACCGCAAGATGTTTTTCAGCCACAGACAAGAGCTTCGGAAAATTCCTTCCGTGAATTTATCAAGCCAAGCGTGCCGCTTTCAGGCAGTTTCCGATTCGAAAATTTCGTCCCCGGCGACAAGGCACAGCTCGCATTCAACGCCGCTCTCGCCGTAGCAAGAAACCCGGACGGAACGCAGTACAACCCACTGTTCATATACGGTTCCTCGGGTCTCGGTAAGACGCATTTGCTCCAGTCCATCGGCAACTACATTCTCGAAGAAGACCCGACTAAGCGCGTGGTTTACCTCACGTCCGAAGACTTCTCGCAGCAGTACATGAAGTGCCTGCAAGAGAAGCGCATTTCCGAAATGTCGGACTTTTACCGCAACGAAGTCGATATTCTCTTGATCGATGACATCCAGAACTGGACCGGCAAGTACGAGACGCAAAATGAATTTTTCTTGATTTTCAATGCACTCCATCAATCCGGAAAGCAAATCGTGCTGACCTCCGATGCACCGGCCGCCGAAGTCAAGAACCTCTCCGATCGCCTCGTGAGCCGCTTCTCCTGGGGCTTAACCGTCGATATTCAGCCGCCTGACGTCGAAACGCGCGAAGCCATCCTCCACAAGAAGGCCGAAGAACGCCACCTCGAAATCAGCGACGAAGTCATCCGTTACCTTGCTGAAAATATTGCAAGCAACGTGCGTTGCCTCGAAAGCGCCATCATCAAGCTCACGCTCCAGTCGAGCCTCATGAGCCACGACATCGACATGAACATCGCGCAGAAAGTCGTCACAGAAATCGCCCCGACGCTCCGCCGCCGCGTAAGCCTCGACTCCGTGCTCCATGCCGTATCGCAGCACTACGAAGTCCCCGAGACCAAGCTCATCGAACCGGGTCGCGGCACCAAGGAAATTTCCAAGGCCCGCCAAGTCGCCATGTTCCTCATGCGCGAGCTCTCCCCCATCAGCTTGCAGAGCATCGGTTCCCGCTTTGGCGGCAAAGACCATTCCACCGTCGTTCACGCCATCAAGAGCGTCAAGAAAGAGATGGAAACCGACCCGAGCTTCGCCCGTTTAATCGAAAGCCTCAAGAACGCAATCCACGATTAAGTTTTAAACGATAGAGCGCAGCCATACTTGTATGGCATTTGCCGAGACGCAAAGGTTGGGCATAACCCAACCATTTTATTCTTTCGTCTATCGTCTATAGTGCCGTAGGCACGTTCTTTCGTCTAATCACACCTACTTCGCGGCAATGCGATTGCCTTCTTTTACGACTAAATTCATGCGAGTCGCCCAGTCGATGGCCCTGTCAATAACGTCTTTCATTTGCGAAGTGCATTTTGTAAAGCCAGCCACTTTCGCCATCAAGCGTTCCATTTCTTCAAGTTCCATGCTCATTTGGCTATCGACAATCGCCTTGACGGCAAACGCAATTTCTTGCATCGAGATATCGTCCATGTTGCGTTTAAAGCCATCCGACGGCACCCTGAATTCGACAGGAGCATTGCAATCCGCATTCCAGAAGAACGTCTTGCCGTTTTCCTGCTTTTCGACGAAATGCAGATTCTTGCAAACGCCATGAATACGGTTCACAAATTTCTGAGTTCGTTTCGCATTCCACAAATCCGATAAACGAGCATCGAGTACCGCCGCAGAAACAGGCGATTCCGTCATCACAATTTTCTGGATTTGATTTTTCAGAAGTTCCGTACAGGCCATGTCGTAAATGTCGCTGCCCTTCGGAGGATGTTTTACATCCGCGAGTTCATAAGGCTTGAACATCGACTGGAACGTTTTCAGCCCATCAGCATCGTCCGCAGGCTTTACTACTTCTTCGCTTACCGGCAACTCAGGCTCTTCCGGGCGGGCCACAGTTTCCGCTTCGGCTTCATTCAATTCGACCGGCTGTTTTTCTTTTTCAACAAGACTATCTATTTTCAGCTTTATTTCTTGAACAATGCGGTCGCGGTGTTCCCTGTTCATGAACCATTCAAATGACCATAAACGGACAACATTCCACCCAAGCATTTCAAGAACACTTTGTTGCAAAACGTTTCTATCCTTTGCCGTCCGGGCTTTTCGATAATTCGCCCCATCGCAAAGGATTCCCAAAATAAACTTCTTTTCGTTTTCGGGATGAACGACGGCCAAGTCCATTTTGTACTTGGAACAGCCGACATCTTGCTCGACGCGATACCCGAGTTTTTGCAATTCGTTCGCAATCGAAATTTTGAAGTAGTCCTTTGACGAGGCCGCCCCCGCGACATGCGAAACAGCAAGCGAACTCTTGCCATGTTTTGCATACGCCAAGAACGCCTTAAGGCCAGCAACGCCTTCGGACGAAGTACGATTCAAGTCAATCTGTTCCGGCTGCAAAGTCGAATAAACTAGCATTTCATAACGCGAACGGGAAACCGCCACATTCAAGCGTCGCCAGCCACCCACATTGTTGATAGGCCCGAAATTCAGCGACACATTTCCGTTCTGGTCGGGGCCGTAACCGACAGAGAAAATAATCACATCGCGTTCGTCACCCTGCACGCTTTCCAGATTCTTGATAAAGATTTCCTCTCCCGACGATTTCGACCATTCTTCCAATTTCGGATTTCTGGCAAACTCGGCTTCAAGCATGTCGTCAATGAGGTTCTGCTGCACGACGCTGAACGTCACGACACCGATACTCTTTTTACGTTCGGACGGGTTCTTCAAACGCTTGACAATTTCTTCTACAATCAGCTTCGCTTCGGCAACATTCTGTCGGGTCTTGCTTCTGTCGTACGTCCCCTTGACCGGGATGAACTTTACGCTGCCTTCAATATCGCTCGGCGAGGGGAACGTAAACAGCTTATGGTCGTAATACTTGTAATTGCTGAAAGCGATGAGGCTTTCGTCCTTCGAGCGGTAATGCCAAAGCAAGTGCATTTCGGGCATGGATATAGCGAGGCAATCGTCCAGAATGCTTTCCAAATCTTCCTTATCGAGATTATCCTCGTCGGTATAGCCCTTCTTGAAGAAACTCGTCGGAGGCATTTGCTTCGGATCGCCCACGACAACGAGATTTTCGCCACGCGCAATCGATCCAACCGCTTCGCATGTCGGCAGCTGAGAAGCTTCGTCAAAAATGACCAAATCAAATTTGGGGAATTTCGGGTCGATATACTGGGCAACAGAAATCGGGCTCATCAGCATGCACGGCGTAAGCCTACGCAACAAATTCGGGATAGAATCGAACAGCTGGCGAATGGATTTTCCCTTGCACTTGCTCGCAATGCATTTCTTCAAAATGCCAATTTCCGAAGAAGCCGCCACCATCGCAGAAGAAGGAATATTCGCCGAAAGTTTCGCAATAAGTTCCTTGCGGGTGAGCTCGGCAAACTTTTCGCTAGAAGCCTTGTATCGCTTGATTTCATGTTCAATCAAACTGGCGTTGGTGTTGCCCAATTCCGCATCTTCTTCGATATAGCGGACAACGAGACGATAAGCCACATTTGTTCTAAACGCAGTCGTGACTTCGGCTACAGAAACGCATTCTTTTTCAACAGCACGGGGCACACATCCCAAGCTGTAATCTTCAAGGGTTTTCTTGCAGGCGTTGTAATTGCACCAGTCACGCCAACAATGGAGATTCGATTTCCACAGTCTCACTTTATCCAAAAGATTGCAAGTCCAATCGTTACCAAATGCAATATCGCATTCCATCTTCGTGATGTTCGAAATAGAACTCCAAAGATTCTGCATTTCGCCAAAGGTGCGTTTAAAATCAGCAAGGATCTTGCAATTTTTTTCACGGAAATTTTTCAAGTCCGCAAGAGCTTTACAAACATCACGAGCATCACTTTCTTCATCGTACAGGCGGCACATCAGGCCATACAACGTTGTTCCCAACTGGTACTGCGTTTCAAGAAGATTCCAGTCGCTCTTGTACGATTTCCAGAAGTTTCCATAAGCATTCGAAAGCATCAAAGCGGATTCGTCTATCACTTTCGTGGTGCGTTTAAATTCGACTAAGTTGTCTAGAATTTCGCCTACGCGTTCCTTATCGACTTGCGGATTTTTGGCAAACCGCCTAAGCGCCGAAGAAATTTTACGCTGGCCGAAGAATTTCGGGATAAACCATTTAACCGATACTTCTTTCCATTCGCCCCGCAAAGATACGGCATCGATATCGTAAATTTCAGGTTCAAATTCGCTATCGATTTTTTCTTGAAGTTCGTTTCTACGCCGCCCATTCTTGCACGTTTCCGAAAGGACGTTTCCAAAGTCGCCATCATCCTTAAAGAATAGCATTTCAGGAATGAAATCAATGTTCCCAAGATTATCAATCAAAGAGGCAAGCGATTCAGCCTTTTCCCGTGAATTCACATTCAAATGAACAAACTTTTGATGCAATTCCGAAAGAATTTTCGAAAGATGAACATCGCAATCATCCAATTGATTCAACAGTTCCGACAGCTTTCCGCGTTCCGTTTCGGAATACTGGCAGCACTTCCAATCCAAAAGCGGATGCTTCGAAATGTTGCCGCAAAGCCCAGCCATGACCTTGAACCTATCGCAAGCAGCAAACCATTCCTTCAACGTATCCGCATTCGCACCATTTACAATACCGCCATCGACCGAAATAGAACCCGTAAACTCAGGATGTTCTTCGAAAATACAAATAACATCATAAAGCGAATAACCCGATGTATGAACCTTATGAATTTTGTCCATAAAGTCGTTCAAGTGAACACGCATTTTGTGCAGCGATTCCGCCTCGGCCTTATACTCTTCGGGTTCCCTGCGTTTTCCAAACTCCAACGCAGATTCAAGCTGAGCCATCACCGCAGATTTATTCGCCTTGTTGGAATGGAGTTCCAAGCAGAACGCGCCTAGCCCCTGTTTTTCAAGACGGTTTTGAACAACAGAAAGCGCCGCCATTTTTTCAGCGATAAACAGTACCGACTTTCCATGGAACAAGGCATTCGCAATCATGTTCGTGATCGTCTGCGATTTTCCCGTTCCCGGAGGCCCATGCAGCACAAAACTGCAACCTTTCGCCGCAGAGCAAATCGCCGCCATCTGCGAAGAATCTGCACTCAACGGAATCGCCAAATCCGAAGGCTTGAACGAATCATCTAAAGTTTCAGCCTCAACAAGTTCCGGCAAAGTTTCGGGCAGCACACCATCAATAAGCCCCTTGACGATTTTATTCTTCGAAAGTTCATCGCTACGCTGACCGATATCGTTCCACATGATATACTGCGAGAACGAGAATTGCCCGATAAACGCGTAATCGACGACATCCCAGCGTTTTTTGTTCTTTACAGCATGACGGACCGTCGCAAAAATTTTCTTGATATCCAGGCCGCTCTGATCTAAAGGAAGCGGGTCCAGACCATTAATGACGAGGTTATATTCGCCACGCAGCTTTTCAAGTAACGTAATATTAAATTGCGGTTCTTCGTCCCTTTCGCGAATAACGAATCCTTGACGGGCCGACTTTCGCACAATTTCGAGCGGCAAGAGAACAAGCGGAGCATACAAAGCGCGTTCGCTCAAATCCGTTTCGTACCATTTCAAAAATCCAAGGGCAAGATAAAGCGTATTCGAGCCGTTTTCTTCAAGGCTCACCCTTGCGGCACGGTACAACGCCAAGATTTTATCTTCGGTCTCTTTTTGCCCCATGAACGTGCGGAGGCGTTTATTCTGAAATTCATGGTTCAAGAGGCTATCGACATCCGCATCTTTTGCAATAGAAATAAAGTTGTCTTCAATTTCTTTTTTGCGGCCATCGAAAAACTCGACAATTTTAAACTCTTCCTTGGCGGCAAGTGCATCTTCCAGCGTTCCCAAATCATTGCAAATCAACTGGATGGACTTGCCCGTCGGCCTGAAATTCAAAAGAGAATTTCGAAGCGTCATGTTCAAGAGTTTGTTCTGCCAAATCCGCTGTTTGCTATGCTTTACAGGGCCTTCGCTTTCATCTTTTTCGGCAATATCAATTTCTTCAGGAGCGCTCCACGTCGTCTTATCTTGTTCTTCCGATTCCGGCAGTTTTTCAAGACGACCTTCCGCATCATACTTCCTTTGCGGAATCGGGCGAATAGAATTTCCAAGGCGAGCCTGCTTGACATCGACAAAGAACTGGAAATCGCTATCGTTCAAAAGATGATTTTTTGCAGTATTGACAGCTTTATTAAAATCAATCTGAGTACCATTTGCAAATAAAGTACATTCTACAACAGATATTTCGCCAACATCATCGCTGAACCGCTTCGACAAAAGGCTCGGATCGTCCTGAACCGCACTCGGGAACGTCTCATCCACAAGCCAGCAACCGGTAAACGCATGGCCTTTCATCAAAACGACAATCGGATTGAGTCCCGCCTGTTCCAAGCATGATGCGTAAAGAATCGCAAGGTCCAGACAAGTTCCTAGTTTCTGCTCGACAATTTCGTCGCAAGTGCGAATTTTCTGGCCCGCAATTTCAAAGCCCTGCGGAGGCATGGAATAATGAATATCTCGTTCTTCCAGTGCGGCAAAAATAGCGGCCATCTGCTTCAAGACATGATTTTCATTCTTCCTTTGATAACCGCATAACGAGCCGTCACCCGTCCACGCTTCCATTTTTTCTGAAGCACGACGCAACACCTGCCCCACCAGCGGATGATTCGGAGTGATATAAGCGGCAAGCAATTCCGGGAACACTGTTTCGCCCGCCCATTCATTATAAGCAAGCAAATTAATATCTTGTACAAAACGGTCGTCCTCGACACCGTTCACAGAGACCACAACTTCAAGAAGCCCCGCAAACCGCTCCGTAATGCCCATGAAAAAATTGGGATCCAAATGCAAGTCCTGCCCATGCGAAAGCATCGATCGCAATTCAGGCGAAACAAGGTCCATAGATTCTTTGGGCTCAAGAGAATCCATCGAGTATTTCGCAGGAGCGGAAATCTCCGGTTTCGCAAAAACCTCTACCGTAACATTTTCAAGAGTTTCCGTAGTCTTATTGGTAATCTGCAACGTCCGAATCAGCGGAAAACCGTTCTGCTGCATTGCAAAATTTACGACACTTGAAAAATCGCCCCTGACATCAATTAGCTTGCCCATATAAACCTCTATAGAAAAATATATAACAATGCAGAAAAAAAGGACCCGAAGGTCCTTCGTTTTAAAGCAAAAAAGCCCGCCGTTTGGCGAGCCTTTCTATAGGAGATTCCGGCATCCCTCGACTATGCTCAGGAGAGGCTTTGGCCGGAACAACATTAACAGCCTAGAGTCTACTTCCTACAACTGATTACAGACAATGTGCGCGCAATTCTTCGTCGCTGAGCGTGCTGAGGTATGCAGGCGGAACGTCGAGAACAGTCTTGCAACCAGTCTGGCCGTTAGCCTTCATACGCAGCGCTGCGCGGGCGTAAGCCACGAGAACGCTCGTCGTGAATTCCGGATTGGAATCGAGCTTGAGGCTGTATTCGATTACATGCGTGTGTTCGTTGTTCATGCCCGTCTTGCCGGTACGAATCACGAAGCCACCGTGAGCGAGACCGCTGTGGTTCTTGTTGAATTCTTCTTCGCTGATGAAGTTGACCGTGGTGTCATATTCATCGAAATAGTTCGGCATCGTCTTGATGGCGTTTTCGATGTAGGCCTTGTCGGCACCTTCTTCTGCAACCACATAAACGAGACGCGTGTGCTTCTGGCGAGTCGTGAGTTCCGGCATGGAACCGCTACGCACAGCTTCGAGAGCAGCTTCGACCGGGCACGTATATTGCTTAGCATTCTTCACGCCCTTGATGCGGCGGACAGCGTCGCTGTGGCCCTGAGAAACACCCTTGCCCCAGAACGTGTAGTCCTTGCCTTCCGGGAGGATGGACTGAGCATACACGCGGTTCAAGCTGAACATACCCGGATCCCAACCGACAGAAATCATAGCGATCTTGCCAGCACCCTTGGCAGCTGCATCAACAGCAGCAAAATGCTGCGGAATCTTGGCATGCGTGTCGAAAGAGTCGATTACGTTGAACATAGAAGCGTACTTCGGAGTGAGCACCGGCAGGTCCGTAGCAGAGCCACCGCAAATGATGAGCAAATCCACCTTGTCCTTCCAAGCTTCCATTTCAGAAACGTTCAACACCGGAACGCCAGCCGTCTGAATCTTGACCGTAGAAGGGTCACGACGAGTGAAAACAGCGACGAGTTCCATATCCGGAGCCTGCTTCACAGCACATTCCACACCGCGACCGAGGTTACCATAACCGAGAATAGCAATCTTTGCCATAATAATGTCCTTGTTAAAAATTTTTGCGAATGAAAATATAGGAAAGTGGTTAGTGGTTGGTGGCTAGTAGTTAGTAAAATTTCACTCTGTAAAGGGGGGGTGTCATTCTCCACGCTCATGTCCGCCTGATAAGTAAATTCTCGCAAAAACGCCATCGGGCTTGACATCTTTGCTTTTGAATTCTATGTTTACCAACATCGTTTGAATTTTATTTTATTTGTTCTACATCAACAATTTACATGAAAAACGGCACTTTATCAGCCCCTCCCAAAACCTTTATTTTACTTGCATTCAGAACGATCGAGGTTATTTTTCTGCGGAATTAAGGGTATAACATAAGCACTTCACACAGCATATACGATGAAAAACAAAGCAAAAACATCAAGAACGTTCGTCACGCATGAGTTTCCAGCCTTATTCGACAAGAATTCCGAAGTGTTGATGCTAGGTTCCATCCCCTCGCCCAAATCGCGCGAACAGGGATTCTATTACGGGCATCCGCAGAACCGCTTCTGGAAAGTTCTTGCAAGCGTTTTGAACGAGCCGCTCCCCGCGACCATCGACGAAAAACGCTCCATGCTCTTGAAGCATCACATCGCCCTATGGGATGTTCTCGACAGTTGCACTATCATCGGGGCTAGCGATACAAGCATCGAAGACGTTGTACCAAACGACATCGCATCGCTCCTCGCCCAAACGAAAATCAAACACATCTATTGCACAGGCGCTACCGCCCACAAACTCTACGAGAAATACTGCGAAACCACCACTGGAATCAAAGCCGTCAAACTCCCCTCCACCTCCCCCGCCAACTGCGCCGTGAAATTTGAGAAACTCGTGGAGGCGTACAAGGCAATTCTTTCTACTTAATACGAGAAAGGCGATGCCGGAATAAATCCGACATGACAAGATAGTCGGAGTGACACGGCAACACATGTTGTCATCCTGAGGCCATAGGCTGAAGGATCCAGTTAAATCAAACCATGAATCACTGGATGTTTCACTTCGTTCAACATGACGCGACACAAGGGCCGCCCCCGGCAGACTGCATACAAAAAAGCCCTGCGGTTACATTCCGCGGGGCTTTCGCATATTCAGTTAATTCTAAAGGATCTTACTTCTTTTTCTTATTGTTGTTGGTAGTGGTGCTGTTACCGCGAACGTCATTCATCTTCATCATCACGTTGATTTCTGCATTCGTGACCTTGGAGCCAGCACCCGCCGGGTCAAACACCTTGTATGTAAATTCATCAATTCCAGTGAATCCCTTGTTCGGAACATATTCAAAGGAACCATTCAATTCGTTCAAGATGATTCGACCATTGCGCGGTTTCATCACAAGCTTCACGGAGGCAATCTTGTCGCCATCCGGGTCAATCGCACCAGCCATGAGACCGCCCGAAGCAGGAACCTTCAACTTTTCGTTTTCATGGGCCACATAGTTCTGAGCCTTAGTCTCCGGCGGATTGTTCACGGCAATCACCGTAAACGTTGCAGTCTTGTGCGCTGTACCACCATCCGGGTCCGTCACCGTAAACGTAATCTTTTCCGGTTCGCCCTTCCAATGAGAGTAAGGCTGAGCAACGATAACGGTTTTCTTTAACTTGTCATAAGTCACCTGCAACTGCTTATGACCAGAGAATTTCCACTTGAGGTCATCGAAGTTATGATCCTTATCGCGAGCATACTGGTCAAGTTTAATCGTTGCGATAACGCCATCGTTCTGATTTTCCCTGATGGTAAAGTCAGGAATATCGCGCATGACAGGAGGTGCATTCACATGCTTGACGACAAACTTCACAACAGAATTGTCCGAAGCGCCAGACGGATCAGTTGCGGTAAAGATTACCGTTTCTTCACCAAACCAGTTATCCTTCTTCGGCTTGATTTCTGCAACGCGGGAGGAGTTGATTCTTACATCGATGTTCTTTGCGCCAGTAGCTTTCCAGCGGATTTCTTCTTTCTTGTGATCCGGGTCGCTGACAAAGTCATCCAAGTTGATGGACTTGAAAGTCTTGCCTTCGAGAGTTGACTGTCCCGGAATTTCCTTCACGACCGGCGGGTCATTTACGGACTTCACGGTAAAGCGGACATCCACAGAAGCCTTTTCACGGCTCGGGTCAAACACGTTAATCGTCACCGTTTCGGTACCGTTCCAGAACTTGTCCGGAATTTCGACAGTGAGAATGCCCTTGCTGCTAATGTTGTACTTCAGCTGATGCTTTCCGGCAATAACTGGAGCCGGGACTTCATCATCTTCTTCGACATGCTTTTTACCCTTCTTTTTCTTCTTGCTCTTCTTATCCTTCTTCGAATGCTTAGCCTTTACAGGAGCCGCCGAAGCAAACGGATTTTCATTGTCAATCGACCACTTCATTTCTTCAATCTTGTTATCCGGGTCAGTAACATACTGAGACAGGTCAATCGGCGGGAAGCTCTTCTTTTCTTCAATCGTCTGCGGCGGAATCGCCTTGAATTTCGGCGGATCGTTCACAGAAACAACTTCGAACGTAGCCTTGGTCGATTGCTTGTCGCCAGCCGGATCCATCACGGTAAACGTGATTGTTTCCTTGCCATACCAATCCGGGCTCGGAGCTGTAATGGTGGCACGTCCATTCTTGATATCCACGGCAAGTTCATTGTTTCCTGTAACGGTCCACTTAAGTTCATTCGGCTTGTTATCCGGGTCGTTCACAATCTTGGCAAGGTCCACCGGAGTGAATTTTTCCTTTTCCTTGATTTTCTGGTCCGGGATATTCTTGGTAATTACCGGAGGATCGTTCACCGGAGTGACTTCGTAGTCAATCTGCAAAACAGACTTCGCCCCTTCCGGGTCCGTCACTTCAAGGCGGATCTTTTCCGTACCGTTCCAATACTTATCCGGAGTCGTTACAATCAACTGCTTCTTTGCATTAATCGAAGCCTTGAGTGCACGCGGCTCGGCAACTTCATACTTCAAGGATTTTGCCGAATGATCCGGGTCAGAGACATATTCCGTCAAATCCAGCGGCTGGAAGCGTTCCTTTTCCTTGATGACTTGTGCGAGAATCGGTCTGATTACCGGAGGATCGTTCACGGATTCGACAACAAAATTCACAACCTTGGAATCCGTTGCACCATCCGGGTCCTTCACGGTGAATTCCACATTGCGTTCGCCATGCCAGTTCGGGTCGGCGATATTGATGTGAGCGAGGCCGCCCTTGTAAATCACGACACTGAACGGATCCTTCAAAGGTTCGTCATCATCATCGTCATCATCATCCTTGCCCTTCTTGCCTTTTTTGCCTTTCTTGGCACGAGCGGATTCCGATTTCAGCACCTTGACCGTCCAAGAAAGCTGCTCAATCGTATTATCCGGATCGCGAACAAACTTGCTCAATTCAATATCCTTGAACTGTCCCTTTTCACGAATCTTCTGAGGAGGAATATCTCTCAATGTCGGAGGATCGTTCACAGACATCACTTCGAACGTAATAGACTGCGAAGTCTTTGCACCATCCGGGTCGCTCACTTCGAGCACCATCATTTCAGGAGCGCACCAGAAATCCTTACTGGGAGCAATCACCGTAAGCACGCGACTTGCAGAAATTTCGGCCTTGAGCTGCTTGCCACCCGTGATCTTCCACTTGAGTTCATTCGGCTTGTTATCCGGATCCTTCACGAACTCGTCAAGTCGAATCGGCTTGAACGTTTCCTTTTCCTTGATTTTCTGGTCCGGGATTCGGCTCACGAATACAGGAGGATCGTTCACGCGGGTCACTTCAAAGATCATCTTGTGACGAGCGTACGCACCTTCCGGGTCCGTCACAGAGAACGTGAGCGTTTCCTTGCCGCTCCACTGCGGATCAGGCACAGAAACTATCACGGTATTGTCCTTGCGCACATCGACCTTGAGATTTCTGTTGCCAGAAACTTCCCACTTCAAGGATGAAGCCGGATGGTCCGGGTCGTCAGCAAGAGTCGAAAGGTCGATAGTCTTGAAACGGCCTCCTTCGAGAATCGTTTCGCCCGTCGGAGCGTTGCTAGCAAGAACCGGGGCATCGTTCACAGAACGCACTTCGAAGCGAGCGGTCTTGCTTGCAGAAGCACCTTCCGGGTCCGTCGCCGTAAACGTGATATTAGCGGCACCGTGCCAGTATTTGTTCGGAATCACGATGTTCGCAACGTTATTCGCATCAACCTGAACTTTGAGCATTTCACCATCCGTTTCTTCTTCATCCTTGCCCTTCTTGCCTTTCTTCTTGGAAGAACCTTGACCAATCGGGCTTACCTTGAACGTCCACTTGAGTTCAGAAATCTTGTGGTCCGCATCCTTCACGAAATCTTCAAGCTTGATAGGCTGGAACTGCTTCTTTTCGTCAATGGACTGGTCACGCAATTCACGTACAAATTCAGGAGCATCGTTCACGGAGAGAACCGTAAATGTCACTTCCTTGCTATCCGAAGCTCCATCCGGGTCGGTAACAGTAAAGCGGATCTTTTCGGAACCGTTCCAGCTCGGAGACGGCGGAACAACCGTTACCTTGTGTGCAGCATCCATCGTAACGCGGAGCTGCTGAGCACCTTCCATCTTCCACTTGAGGCGGTTCTTCGGATGATCCAAATCTTCAACAAAGTTATCAAGTTCAATCGGCTTGAATTCGCCCTTTTCCTTGATGGTCTGGCTTGCAATTTCCTTCATAATCGGCGGGTCGTTCACAGAGACAACGGTAAACGTCGCCGTAGAGCGAGCCTTGGCACCAGAGGGATCCGTCACAGTGAACGTCACCTTTTCAGTACCGTTCCACATCTTGTTCGGAGTCTTGACAGTAACGATTCCGCTCTTGGACATATCGACCTTGAGATCCTTGTTGCCCGTAAAGTCAATCTTCAAGCTTTCAAAACGGTCATCCGGGTCAGACACAAGTTCAGATACATTGAACGGAGTAAATTCGCCCTTTTCCTGAATGGTCTGGTCGGCCACCTGCTTGATTTCCGGGAGGTCGTTCACAGATTCTACGGTAAAGAGAGCCGTCGAAGAAGCCTTGGCCCCTTCGGGGTCCGTCACGGTAAACGTAATTTCTTCGGCACCGTTCCAGTACTTGTCCGGAACAACAATCTTTGCAACTTTCTGTTCGTCAATTTCGACTTTGAGTTCGCATTCTCTCTTCTTGCCACCTGCCGGTTTGCACGTTGTCGCAAACGTAAGTTCCGAGAGTTTGTTGTCCATGTCCTTCACCATGTCGCCAAGCTTGATCGACTGGAACTGTGCCTTTTCCTTGATGGTCTGCGGAGTAATTTGCCTTACGAACATCGGCACGTCGTTCACAGATTCTACTGTAAAGAGCACAGAACGTTCGTCGCATGCGTTATCCGGGTCGCAAACCTTGAACGTAATCGTTTCGGCACCGTGCCACTGAGCAGACGGCGGAGTGACACGAGCATTGTGAGCGGCATCCATCTGGACTTTGAGTTCCCTATTTCCAGAAATCGTCCATTTGAGGCGATTCTTTGCATGGTCCGGATCATCGACAAAGTTATCTAGTTCAACCGGCTTGAATTCGCCTTGTTCCTTAATCGTCTGTTCGCGAATATCCTTCATAACCGGCGGGTCGTTGATTGCCGTTACCGTATATTTTGCAGAACTCGTCGCACGGGCACCTTCAGGGTCGGTCGCCGTAAACATCAACGTTTCCGTACCGTTCCACTGGTCGTGCGGAATCTTCACGGAAACTTCGTGAGTTCTGTTGTCAATATTGACCTTGAGGTCCCTGTTGCCAGTCACCTCGACTTTAAGCTTCGAGAAGTCGTGGTCTGCATCGCTCAGGTAATCATCCAAATTAAACGAAGTGAATTCGTACTTTTCCTCGACACTCTGGTCTGGAATCTTCTTGAATACCGGCGGGTCGTTAACGGATTTCACAGTGAGGGCGACATCCTGCTTGGCAGAGCCTCCTTCCGGGTCCGTCACGGTAAACGTCGCAACCGTGTTGCCATTCCAGCTCGGATCGGGGATTTCGATTGTAGCGACGTGTTTGTCATCAATCGTTACATTGAGCGTACCCATTTCCGGCATCGGGCCTTGGTGCTTGACTTCGACATCCCAAGAGAGTTCGGAATTCTTGTTGTCTTCATCCTTGACAAAGTCATCCAGCTTGATTTTCGAGAACTGCTGTTTTTCACTGATAGTTTGTCCCGGAATCGGGCGGATGAACTTCGGCAGGTCATTCACGGAATTGACCGTGAACACAGCTTCGGATTCAGCACAAGCTTTATCAAGGTCGCAAGCAGTGAACTTGATGGATTCGGAGCCGTTCCACATCTTGTTCGGAATGCGAATCGTAGCGACTCCGCCAGAAACAGCAACTTTCAAATCCTTATTGCCCGTCACAGTCCACTTGAGCACTTCAACGCGGTGATCCGGGTCCTTCACATACTGGCCAAGCTGAATCGGAGCAAATTCCTGCTTTTCATCAATCGTCTGGTCCGGGATGTTCTGTACAAACTCAGGAGGATCGTTGATGGAATTTACTTTGAACAAAACATCCTGCTTCACAGAAGCACCGGCACCATCGGTCACAGTAAATGTCACACGTTCCTGACCGTTCCAACTTTCGTTCGGCGTCGTCGCAATGGCAGATCCGTACTTGTCGATTTCAATCTTCAAGTCCTTGTTGCCCGTCACGGTCCACTTGAGGTTCATCGGGTCCTCATCCGGGTCCGTCACATAATCGGACAAAGAAATCATGTCGAACTGATTCTTTTCGTCGATAATCTGGTCAGGAATCTTCTTTGTGAATACCGGAGGATCGTTGACTGCAGAAACTGTAAAGGCCGCAGTCTTGTTGTCGCTACCGTAATCCGGGTCGTTTGCAATAAACTTGATTTGAGCAGAACCATACCAATGAGCATCAGGAATGGCAATCGTCGCCACGCGGTTCGCATCAATCGTTACCGACAAGTCGCCATCAGCTTGCGGACCGCCCGTCGGACGGACTTCCGTATCCCATGTGATTTGGTCTTTCTTGTTGTCCGGGTCGTTTACGTAATCATCCAAGCGGATCTTGGCGAACTGCTTGCCTTCCGAAATAACCTGACCAGGAATCTGGCTTACCACCGGCGGATTGTTCACAGATTCCACATTAAAATTCACCGTCTCGGAAGCGGTCGCTCCTCTAGAGTCCGTTACCGTAAAAGTCAAGTCTTCAGAACCATTCCAAAGAGGGCCCGGAGTCGCAATTTCAACCATATGGTCCGGAGCAATCGTCACCTTGAGGTTCTTGTTGCCACTCACCTTCCAACGGAGCTGAGAAGGATGGTCAAGGTCATCCGTCACAAAGTTATCGAGATTAATCTTCGAAAAAGTACCACCCTCCAAAATAGATTCGCCAGGAATTCCGTTTATCTGTGGAGGTTCATTCTCCGCTGCCGGAGCCGGTTCAGGATACGCTGGGGCGGGATCTGCAGCCGGCACTTGAGCCGGGGCCGATTCAACTGGAGCCACAGGTGCAGGATCTTGCGCAAAAGATGACGTCGCTATCACACTAGCCGAAGCAAGCAAGGCCGCCATGGACCTTTTCATTTTTTTCATTTTCATTCTCCGAATTACCATACACGAATTCAAAATTTCGAAGTGAAATTTCTCACACGTCCTAAAAAACGTTTATAAATATAATGTTTTCAAAAAAAAACATAACGATATTAAATAATGTTTTTTCATAATTATAAATCATATCCTTGTCAATTAGATTTCATAAAATATGTAACTCATTGAATATCAATGAGTTAGGAAAAACGGTCTCCCCCAAAGTCCACCAAGTACCACCGAATCTTCAAAAACGGGAAGAAAGTACCCATATTGTAAACTTTTTGTAAAAACCAGCAATTTCGGGATGAACCCCCTCGCCGCCCCGCCCCAAAACACCACAAAATCCGTCAAAAAATGCTAATATTGAAGATATAACCATTAAATCTAACCAGGAAAAACAATGAAATTCGTATTTCTCTGCGACGCCAACTATCTCAAAGGCGACATGGTCAACTTCCAGAACAACTTCCCCACTAATCACGAACTCGTGACGATGACCTCCGAAGACCTTCTCCAGAGCAAGTCCATCATCGAAGGGACCTTTGCAATCTTGGCAGAACGCACCACATGGCAGAAGAACTTCAGCCTTTTCCGCTACTTCGGCCTCTTGCCGCTTCTTGAAGTGCTCCCGCTTGGCATCGTAAGCCGTGGCCGCCGCAACGAACCCATCAAGGGCCGCAGCCAAAACCGCAACCAGGAAATTTTCTTCAACCCGGCAGCATCCGCCGAAGAACTTTACCTCCAGGTCGATAAGTTCGTCGCAGCACCTCCTTCCGGCTACACCTATCCGCGCGGTGCCGCCAAGTAAGGCATGCAAAAAAAGGTCCTAGAAAGCCTTTACACCCAAGGCGGATTCACGCTTTTCGCCATATCTGACGAAGACGTTTTACCCACAGAAGCCTTGCATAAATTCGCACTGGCACTTAACGCCGGTGCGCGTTTTGTTGTAATCGACTTTTCTGGCAAGCGCCCCTTCACGGGCAACGCCCCATTACAAGCAACCGACCTTTCAAAAAAAGACCTCACCGCCGAAGAAATCGCCGAAATTTCATCTTCCGATGTCAATATCACGATTAGCGGCACAAAAGCAATTCCTACATCTGACGCGGAATACCGCACGCTCTACCACAACATCAAGAGTCTCGAAAAAATTGCCCCGCATATCATCGGCATCATTTCGACCGAGCAAATCGAGAAAGTCGGTAATCTCGTTTCGATGGCCCGCCTCCTGATTATACACGTGACCGAGAAGTCCTTGAATTCGGCGGCAGCGTTCATCGAAGATGTAAAAGAGGCTCAAAAAACGCAAGTTCTTTGGCTATCCAAGGAACGCCCAGCAAGGCGCCAATACCCCAGAGCACGAAAGGCCATCCGTAAAAGCGCCATCGCCACCAAGGAAGCGTTCGCATTAGATTTCCAGAAAAACCCGGAAAACCTTGCCAAGGTCGTCAAGAAGCTCCATAAAATTTCCATTCTCGTTAAAAACCCGCTCGACGGATTCCCGCGAATTATCCGCAACAGTTTCCCATTACTGCTGATAGTCGCCATTATCGCCCCGTTCCTCTTCGTGACTGACATCGACCGCAGTGATTCAAACTTACGCGACCGCATCCAAGAACGCAACCAACTTTCTGTCGCCCCCTCCTTCGAATACACCTTCGACGGAGCAGAAAGCATGCAGCGTATCGCACGTTACGCCATCGGACGCTTCGACGCGATAATCACAAACGAAAAAATGGTCAAGAATTACGTTGCCAAAACTCTTGAAGACAACGGATTCAAGGTCACCGCTTGGGAAAAGGGCAACCAGAACATTCCGCCCAAAGGAACCACGATACGCTTTTCGCGTCCCAACGAAATCAAGCGTCCGGCCTCGGCAGATACCATCGGAGCCGCCTGGAAATACTGGACTTCCGTCATTTCGGACAGTATCGCCTACCTCACGGAATTCTACCACGAAAATGCGACGGCCACACAAAGGAAGCACAACGGTATCGACGTTGCAAGCCGCCAAGGAGCACGAATCCTCGCCCCCTTCAACGCCAAGGCATGGACCAGCCGCGACGAACGTGGCGGAGTCATCATCGGACTTGTCCGCAAAAATGACGTAATTTTGTTCATGCATTGCGATAAATTACTTTATTTAAACGGACAGGATGTCATGCCGGGTGACCCGATTGCCACAGTCGGTACAACAGGGCACACAACCGGCCCCCACGCACATATTGTCACAGGACTTGTAAGCAAAAAAGGCAAGAAACGCATCGGAAACGTCCGTTACGATGTTATCGACCCGATTAAGTGGTTTTACAAGTTCAAACCTTCATCCAAGTAAAATATTGGTGTTTTATATCACATGTAACTTAAAAATATCAAAAAAACGGCAGTTTGTAAGCAAATCTTTACATCATAGCTATCGCAAATCAATCCACAATTAAGTAACTTTGATTCACGGGATTGATGTAGTGTAATAACAATGTCAAAAAAAGGATTAGGACATGAAAAATTCCATTATTTGGGCATCCCTCGCACTCGCTGCAGCACTCGTTTCCGGTTGCTCAGGAGTCGTAACCCCAAAGGCCGAACTCGCTAGCCATAACGATTCGGTTCACAACATCCCCGCCATCGACAGCCTTATCGTCAGCATGAAGCAGGATTACATCAAGCAGTGCTATATGCCAGTCGCATCTCATTTGCCGCCTGAAAATTCCTGCCAGTCCGACTTGTTCCAGATGGTTGAACGCCGCTATCACATGGACTACAACCAGAATCATGTCGCATCTGCTAGCAACGAACTTTTCTTCAAGGATGTCGTGCCTGAAATCCAGAAGAAAGTCAAAAGAGAACCGGCTCTCCGCGACCCGCTCCGCAAGGCATTCTCCAACAGCGACGAGATGCTTGCCTACTACAAAGACAAGTATAAGTTCAACACCCAGATTGAACAGTTCTAATTCTAATTTTTCCTGTTAAAGACTACATTTGGCGCAACCTTCACAGGTTGCGTTTTTTGCATTTAGGTGTCAGGTTACAGGTAACAGGGGTTAGAATAAGAATCACATGCTTCGCATGTCAATAAAAAACTTATAGCCTATAATTATTTCACAAAAACTTAACACCTAACCCCTGATACCTGACACCTATTTTTCTACATTTGCGGCCATGAACGAAGAACAATGCGCATCCTATTCCAATAAGTTACAAGAAGTTGCCAAAGCTCCCAAATACCGTGGAGCAATTTTCCAGATCGAAGCAGACGAAAAAGGTCTCGCCCTCGTCGATGTCAAGGAAGCAAGCCTCAAAGTTTACTTGATGATCGATCCGGAATGCGACAAAATTCTGGAAACGAGATTCTTCACATATGGTGGTCCCATATTTACCGCCCTTGCCGATTCGTTCTGCCGTAGAATCCAGATGGCAACCATTGACAATGCTTGCAAGATTACCGCCGAAAGCCTCGAAGAAGAACTGCGCGACACGCCTGATGTAAGAGCCATCCCGGAAACAGCTCCCGAAATCAAGCAGATGAATACGCTCATCACAAAAATTTTAGAAGTCTATCCCGAAAAGAAAGCGACCGCCATCATCGTCCGCGAAAAGATGGAACGCATCAAGTACCGCACGCAGACTGCCGAAGGCCGTGCCGAAGCGGATGCAGAATGGAACGCACTCACCAAGTCCCAGAAAATCGAAAAGATCGAAGCATGGTTGCACCAGACCGTACGCGGAACACTCCAAGGCGACGGCGGAGACATACAAATTCTCGACTTGACTGACGACAACCGTCTGCAAATCCGCTACCAAGGTGCATGTGCCGGATGCGGAAGCGCCATGGGCGGAACACTGTTCTACATCGAAGACGAACTCAAGAACAACGTTTATTACAACATAATTGTCGAACCGGAAGACCCGCTCGCGAACCTCCCGCAAAACCCGAATTTGCCAGGACTCGATGACAACAATCCGCCTGCAAGCATGTATTAGCTTAGACAAAAGCAATTCCCTATTTAAGAAAAAACTTTCATCATTTACTATAAAACCCCGACCACTCATAATGAAGGCCGGGGCATTTTTATCTAGTCATTTTCGACCGAAGGGAAGGAATCCTTACAGTCCTGAGAAAGCAGACTTCCGCAGGACATCACTTCACGAACGGGAGAAGCAGCTTTTCAGCATCCTCGCCTTCGGCAAAACGCACCTCGCCTACGTTTTTGTAGTCGAAGCCAACGAATTCCGAAAGTTGCAACGCCACGAACTTGTGGTCTTTGGAATAGCAAATTGAAACTAGCCAATGTCCGTTAGCCGATTCAACAGGGCGACCGACCTTTTGCAAAATCGTCTCCACATTGTTCGGATTCGCGACGACAAGACGGTTCAATCGATCCCCCTCCATCGTAGCATATTCCAGCGTCACTCCTACGACGGGCGAATTTGTCGGAACGTAGGTAACTTTTGTCATCAAACCGAAAAACTTCTTTTTGACCTTGATGCATGATTTTTCGAAGACGGCACTCGCCATCTCCATATTTGCAATATTTGCCATAATTCTTTCTCTTTTTTGAATGTTTCTGTCACCCTGGAGCGCCGCGATAGGGTCCATGGCAACCATCGTTTTTCCAATGCGCACTTATTGCGCGAACATTTATTCTACCGAGAGAAAGAATCGATTAACAGAGTATCCGTTTCAAAGTAAAAACGTAATACTCTTTGGGAACACGATAAGATAGCGGTGTCGGAAAGCCTGTATTTAGGCTAAAATAAGTAAAACCATTAAACGCACGGACCTGAGCACCCTTGAAAAGCGAGCCGTCTCGCCCAAGCAGCCTATAGAGCAAACTACCGCGCTGCGGGCGCAAAGTCATCTGCGCTGAAGCTCTGCGGCTCCCCCAGAAAGCAGCTGTTGTCGAGCGACTAAACGGATCGTCTAAATATGAATCACTCGGCTGACTTTGCACAAAATCGCGGGACGAAGCAACAAATTCCTCCCCCGTTTGCAAATAAACCGATTCATACGAAGAACAATCGCAGACAGATGCACGAGCATCAAGCGAAGCCGGCAGCACGTATAACGCAAGCAGCGCAACCACCGCCCACACAAGCGCCAGAACCGAATTTCGACTTGACTTCGTCATAGTGGTTCTAAATGTTATAAAATTTCTTCATCGTCCATTCCGAGCAGCATCAATTTCAGCATTGATTTCGTCCAAAGTCATATCGGCAGCACCGGCTCGTTCCGCTTCGGCAGAAAGCTGACGCATAATCATAGACATTCGACTTGCAGTTGGATTTGCATTATAAAAAGCACGTCTATCAGCAGCATAGGCAGGAGCCTTTGCGGACGTAACCTCGAACGGAATTCTCTTTTCTCGTACTACGGCTCGTGCAAAAACATTAATCGCCGTAGTCATGGACATGCCAAATTCTTCACAGAGTTTGTCGAACTCCTTTTTCAAATCATCATCCATACGAATGCTAAACGTAGTTTGCGACATAACGCACCTCTTTTCTATAAAAATATATAAAAACGCACCAAAAAGCAACCACATTAACATCAAACAGTTAAGACAGGCGTTACGGGCTGGCGACTGAAGCCCGTTCGAAGGGGTAATGGAAGACCCTGTGGACCCTATGGTTCGACAGGCTCACCAACCATCCCGGTGCTCCAGGGTGACAAAGTCCACTGGGGCTGCAATTAGGGGGACCCTTCCCCCACCATATAACAAATTAAGTGTCTAAGCCCAGTAATTGTAAGTAGTTCCGCTTGGCATAGAGAACTCGATGAATTTGAACGGTGTTGCCTTTGACGATGTAGAACATCAGATATTTGTCGATTGCGATGACTCTATAACCGATAGGTTTTAAAAGCGAATCCTGATGGACTATATATATAAAGGGGTTTTCTTTTAAGGTTTTAACCAGCTCAAGAAACTTCTCGAAGACTGTATTTGATGCGGTTTTGAGGACGTTCCTAAAATAAGACTTTATTTCGATCAGATTTTTCTGAGCCGATGGCGTGATGACGACTTCGTATTTTTCAGCCATTCATCAAGTCCTTCAAGAACTTTTCTGCGTCAGCGCATTCCGCACCGCGTTCCACTTCGGAAATGGCTTCGGCTAGTTTCGAATACAGTTCCAGCTGGGCCATCTGCTTTTCGTAACACTCGATGGACATGACGACCATATCGCCCACACCATTTTTGGTGAGGTATATCGGCTCGTCATATTTATGAACTGTTTCGGCCACGCTTGTAAAGTTGTTGCGCAAATCAGAGATGGGGCGAATGGATGGCATTGCATGCTCCTTTATTACGACAATATAATATCATAATTATGATAAGTCAAGAGCCACTCTATGTTGTTCATTTTTGAAACACGACGAAAAATTAGCTCCAACAAGCTCTTTTCCAGCCCGAATTGTTTCATATTGAAGCGATTTTAGGCGTTTTTTGTTTTTGGCACGGCTTTTGCTTAATTGACGGCGAAACAAAAAAAGGCTCTGAGGAGCCGCAAGAATTTAAAAATAGGAGATTCCATCATGGGTAAGATTATTGGTATTGACTTGGGTACGACCAACAGCTGCGTGGCCGTTATGGAAGGTGGCAAGCCGGTTGTTATCGCTAACGCTGAAGGTTTCCGCACCACCCCGTCCATCGTCGCATTTGGCAAGAACGGTGAACGCTTGGTCGGCCACGTTGCAAAGCGCCAGGCAATCACGAACCCGGAAAAGACGATTTATTCAATCAAGCGTTTCATGGGCCGTACGGCTGGCGAATGCTCCGCTGCCGAAAAGAACATGCCTTACAAGCTC
>Ga0129307_1001239_pt1 | contig 29097 bp, 26 predicted proteins | sample P1105metagenome_FD_94437 | JGI IMG/M metagenome (GOLD analysis project Ga0129307, IMG submission 94437) | Capybara group fecal microbial communities from Wisconsin, USA - P1105 metagenome | ecosystem: Host-associated > Mammals > Digestive system > Large intestine > Fecal | place: USA: Wisconsin...
ATGCGGAGACCAGGCTGAGCGCTCTCAAGCAGGAGATCTCGAAGATCTCGGAGGACTTCCAGTGGGGCACCGGTATGAGCGGCATCGTATCGGGCTGGAATAACATCGGGGAGATCGCCGGTGCTTTTTCGCCCTGGGTGTCATTGAGCAATGAAGAACGTTACGCCCTACTGGCAGAGGACAGCCAGCAGAAACGTTTTGATCTGCTGGAAAAGATGCTCTATGAGAATCTGGAGATCATTAAGGTCAGGGCAAAGGCGCGTACCGCACAGGAAGAGGACTACCAGAAGATCTATAAGGAGTCCGCAATCAAGAAACAGATGGAATATCTCCAGAAAGAACTGGACGATATGCATCCTGAAAATGTATCCGACCTTCGGAAACTCGAGATCAGGCTCGATGAGTCGGAGATGAATGAGACCGCCCGCGCGGAAGGCCGGAGGGTCCTGAACCGTCTGAAATCAGAAGGAAGCTCCAGTGCCGAGACGGGCATGCTGACAGATTATCTGGAGCTCCTGACCTCGCTTCCCTGGAAGAAAGAGGAAGGCAGGGTCATCGGCCTTGACGAGGCGGAGAAGATCCTGGAGGCTGACCACTTCGGCCTGGAGAAAGTCAAGAAAAGGATCATTGAACAGATCGCCGTCATGCAGCTGACCGGAAAGCAGGCCGGATCGATCCTGCTCTTCGTCGGGGCTCCCGGTACGGGCAAGACCAGTATCGGACAGAGCATTGCAAAGGCGCTCGGAAGGGAATATGTCAGGGTCTCTCTCGGCGGAGTCCGTGATGAAGCGGATATCCGCGGACACAGGAGGACATACATCGGATCCATGCCCGGACGCATCATCGACGGCATACGTAAGAGCGGCGTGTCCAACCCTGTCATGGTCCTTGATGAGGTGGACAAACTGTCCCAGTCCTATAACGGCGATCCGGCAAGCGCACTCCTTGAAGTGCTGGATCCGGAACAGAATTTTTCCTTTACGGATCATTACCTCAATGTTCCATATGATCTTTCGGACGTTTTCTTCATCTGTACGGCCAACACGACGGATACGATCCCGGAGCCGCTGTTAAACCGTATGGAGGTGATCCCGTTCCAGGGCTATACGCCCGTTGAAAAACTTGAGATCGCAAAGCGCCATCTGCTGCCGAAGGCGATGGACGCCGTAGGCATCAGCCAGGACAGTCTCCGGATCAGCGATGAGACGATCGATAAGGTGATCTCGGAATACACAAGGGAAGCCGGTGTGCGCGGCCTGAAGAAACGTATGGACCTGCTGTGCCGGAGCGCAGCGGTGCGCCTTGTGCGGAAAAAGCAGAATGACGAAAAAGAGCAGGGGACCGGCAAAGCGGAACAGGCTGAGGATGTATCCGTGATCACGATCACGCCGGAGACGCTTCCCGAGTTCATGGACGCGCATCCGATCCGCCGCAAGAATGTAAAGGAAAGTGCAAAGCCCGGCGTTGTCACGGGACTTGCCTGGACATCCGTCGGAGGCGACATCCTTTACATTGAGACCATGCTGACAAGAGGTGACGGCAAGGTGACGATCACGGGCCAGCTCGGGGATGTCATGAAGGAGTCTGCACAGATCGCGGTCAGCCTTGTCAAGGATATGTTCCCCGATAAGGCTTCCGTGTTCAAGGACCATGATCTTCACATTCACGTCCCGGACGGAGCTACACCCAAGGACGGTCCGTCTGCCGGAATTACGCTGACGACGGCACTGGCATCGCTTATAAGCGGTATTGCAGTATCACCGGCTGTGGCAATGACCGGAGAGGTATCCCTGCAGGGCGGCGTCAATCCGATCGGCGGCCTGCCGGAAAAACTGATGGCGGCACAGCGTTCAGGCGTAAAGAAAGTATTCATTCCGAAGGATAACGAAGACGATCTCAAGGATGTGGCGGAAGAAGTCCGTAATACCCTTACGATCGTGCCGGTAAGCGAAGTGGCGGAAGTGCTCCGGGCACTCGGCATATGCGGTTGACATAACATTAAATCCGGAATATTTCCGGACAGCTACACCTGATCGGACAAGGAATAAGAACAGCCATGGTAAAGAACAGTTCTTTACAGTGGCTGTTTTACTTTGCACAGGAATCAGGTACCGTTTTGCGTACAAGGAAAATCATTTGCCATCCGGCGATCTTGTGTTATAATGTACGGGATTTGCAGAAGAGTGAAGATTTGGAGATCAAACCTATGAATGATAATACAAAGAGAGGTACCAGCAGGAGAAAAGGCGGACAAAACGGAAGGGGAAACGTCCGGCGCGGGATCGGCTCCGACGGATTTGAAGTCCGCCGTGACGAAAACGGCAGCAGTCAGGCACCGTCCGGAGTCTACAGCGAGCGCCGCGCACGAAGCCGTCGCCCCGGCTTTTCCTCACAGACAGTGATCATGCTGGTTATACTGAGCCTGCTTGCAGGTATCTGGCTGACACTCGGCATTATGAAGTTCCGGCAGAGAGGGGCCTCGTCCGCGTCAGCGAGTGCAGCACAGGAAACGCTGGACGGCATCCGCGAGTCTCTTTCGGAAGGCAATTCTGTTTTAAGCACACTGCGGAAGTTCTATAAGGACGATCTGATCCTGTATGCCGATAAGAGATATATATTCACACCTGTGGATGATTCACTGAAGAAGCATGCATATGTTTCAGACAAGGTCAATAAACTTGAAAACGGCGAATGGGAATATCTCGAAGACGGCAAGGCCGTATCCCATAAAGGCATTGACGTTTCATCCCATCAGGGCGAGATCCGCTGGGATGAGGTCGCGGCATCGGGTGTCGAGTATGCGATCATCCGCGCGATGTACCGTGGCTACAGTTCCGGAAAACTTGTAGAGGATACACAGTTCCAGGCCAACGCGGCAGGGGCAAGCGCCAACGGCATCAGGATCGGTGCATATGTATTTACCCAGGCGATCAGCCGCGAGGAAGTCGAAGAAGAGGTGGAGATGCTCAAAGGGCTGCTGGCTCAGCACGATATCAGCGGACCGGTCGTGGTCGATGTCGAACAGACCGCGGAAGGCACGGGACGTATGGATGAGATCGATCCCGGGCTGCGTACGGAACTGGTCGCATATTACTGTGATCTGATCAAAGAAGCGGGCTACCGTCCGATGATCTATTTCAACATTGAGACGGCACTCCTTCTGCTGGATCTGAAAGAGCTGGAACCATATGAAAAATGGTTCGCAAGCTACTCCTCGGAGTTCTATTACCCGTATGCTTACGCGCTCTGGCAGTACAGCGACAAGGGAAAGGTGCCGGGCATTGACACCGACGTCGACCTTGATATCTCGTTTGAGGCGTTCTGATTCCGATGTCTGAATACGGAAGATCAAGGAAAAAGAAAAGAAGCAGAAAACGCAAACCATGGCGGCTGCCGGTCTGTATCGCATTTGCGGTGCTGATCGGCGCTGCCTTTTTATGGTATGCGGACCGGTCGGGACTACTTCCGGAAAGGCCTGTTCAGACGGCTGTGGAGACCGGATCAGACAGTGCCGGCGGCGAAGACGAAGCTGTTTATTCCGGCAATGCTGATGAAAGCCGGCCGCTGACCGACGGGAACAGCAAGGAAACAGACCACGGAGCGAACGGAATCGAAGAGGCTTCGTCAGAGGAGACAGAAGCGGAAACGACGGAACCGGAGACCAGATATGCCTTTGACGCACCGGATACTCTGCCGCTCAGGAATGCGGATCCCGATGTGATCACACTGGCGTTTGCGGGAGATATCCTTTTTGATGAAAACTATGCCGTTATGGCGAGCCTGCTGCAGCGCTGCGGAGGAGAACCGGATATCTGGAAAGCATTCGATGCTGCAATGATGGAGGTCATGCGCGGAGCGGATCTTTTCATGCTGAATAATGAGTTCCCGTATTCAACACGCGGCACGCCGCTTGAAAAGAAGCAGTTCACTTTCCGTGCGAGGCCGAAATACGCCTCTCTGCTTAAGGATATGGGAGTGGACATCGTGGGGCTTGCCAACAATCATGTCAATGACCACGGACAGCAGGCGATGCTTGACACCTTTGATACGCTTGAAGGGATCGGGATGCCTTATGTCGGCGCCGGACACGATCTGAATGAAGCATCGAAGATCCGGTACTATACCAATGGTGAGACCAAGATCGGGATCGTATGCGCGACCCAGATCGAGCGCATGGGCAATCCGGATACGGTGGGCGCAACAGACAGCACTCCGGGTGTTTTCCGCTGTATGAATCCGGAACGGCTGATTGCGAAGATCGGGGAAGCAAAGGAGAACTGTGACTGCGTGATCGTTTTGTACACTGGGGCACGGAAAACGCAGTGCAGACGGATGACTGGCAGAATAAACAGGCAGTCCAGTTTGCTGAAGCGGGCGCGGATCTGATCATCGGCGCGCATCCGCATGTGCTTGAGAAGATCGAAAGCGTCCGCGGCGTGCCTGTCGTATACAGCCTCGGCAATTACTGGTTCAACTCAAAGACGCTCGATACCGGTATAGTGCAGGTAAGACTTGACGCACATACCGGAGAATACCTTGGTATGCGTTTTGTTCCGGCGCTGCAGTCCGGATGCCGTACGACGATGTGTCAGGGCGCGGAGAAACAGCGGATCCTCGATGAGCTTGAAAGCCTTTCCAAAGGGACCGCGATCGATGAGGACGGGAACATTTCATTCGGTTAAAATATTGTTTTCTGACCCGGTCTCGGATATACTTACACTTAATAACAGCTGCACTGTGATCAGTTTTTGTGCGGCTGCCGAAGGGGGACACTATGGGATATAAGATCATTACGATCAGCAGAGAGTTCGGAAGCGGCGGGCATACGGTAGGACGCCGTCTTGCCGAGGAACTGGGCATCAAATGCTACGACCGCGAGATCATCGACCGCGTCGCGGAAGAGAGCGGGTTCGACAAAGACTATATCAAGGAAAAGGGAGAATATGTGCCGCACGGACCGTTCGGCAACATGATGAACCGCTGGTCTTACTACGGACCGACCAATGAAGAGAAGATCTGGCAGATCCAGAGCGATATCATCCTCGACATTGCCGACCGCGAATCCTGCGTCATCGTCGGCCGCTGTGCGGATTACCTTTTGAAAGACAGGGATGACGTGCTGAAAGTCTTCATCCATGCGGATATGAAATACAGGGCGGAGCGTATCGTCCGTCTCTACGGCGAGACCAATGAGACCCCGGAAAAACGTCTGACCGATAAGGATAAGCACAGGAAGGCATATTACCAGGTCTATACCGATATGGAGTACGGTGATGCGCGCAACTATCAGATCTGTCTGGATACAGGTGCGCTTGGAGAAGACTACTGTGTAGAGCTTCTAAAGCAGATATTCACAAGATAAAAAAAGCGGAGAAAAGCAAAACAGCGGCTGTCGGCCGGAAAGGAGGGCGTTATGATTCAAACCGTTCTGCTTGTCTTAACAGTGATCGGACTCTGGCGGGTCTTTGAAGCCGTGGATATCCCGGGCTGGTGGGCACTGGTCCCGTTTGCGTCTACCTATAAGCTGATCTCAAAGTTCTGGAGCAAGACGGCTGCGGTCATCGCTGTGATCCTTGCTGCGATCGGGGCTGCGATCGTACTGATCGGCCTCGTCCTGTTCGCCGGAGCGGTATCAGACAGCAATGGCGTCGCCGGCGTATTGAGTTTCCTTCTGATACTGTCAAGCCTGGTCATGTTCGTTCCGTGTGCGATCCTCAGCTGCATAGCCCTCTATAAGATGGGCGGCTGGTTCGGACGGGGAACCGGTTTTTCTTTGGGACTGGCGTTTCTGCCGCCGGTCTTTCTGATGATCCTGGGTTTTGGCGGATATCTGAATCCTGCTGAACCGGAAGCGTCAGGAAACGGAGGCGCGGAAGAACCTCAGAACACAGTTGGACCAGAGACGACATCCTTTGACCGGGAACCGTCAGCAGGTGCTGCACCGGTTGGATCCGATCCGGCTGTCTCATGCAATACAGAAACGTCGGAAGTTCCGGAGCCGGCAGAGGAATTCATGGCAGATGCCGTATCTGCGGAAGAAACTGCCGATGAGGAACCTGCACCGGATGCATGGCCTGAAGAAAACAATGCTGCGGAAGAATATCCGGCTGAAGAAGGGAATACACAAAAGATCAGACCCAGATGTCCCTCGTGCGGTGCACCGCTGTTGGACGGTGCCGCTTTCTGTACGGTCTGCGGTCTGAAACTGTAAGTTGTATTTATTGTGATATTGGCGGGGAGCGGGCAGCCGTTCCCCGGTCTTAAAGAGTTCGAAACCGAATTGGATCAGACTACTGTCAGAAAACTGATCGTTTTATCCGGAACAGTCGGCATTTCCTTTGCCGCGATCTTTATCCGGTTTTCCACAGCGCCGTCATCCGTGCTGGTCCTGTACCGCATGACGATCACGGCGCTTATCTTAGTGATCCCGACACTTCTGCGGCATAAAGACGAACTAACGCATCTCAGTCCGCGGGTGCTTGGGTACTGTGTGGTCAGCGGTCTGTTTCTTACTCTGCATTTCTTCAGCTATTTCAATTCAGTACGTGCGACGAGCGTTGCTTCCGCAGTGCTGCTGACGGATGCCGAGGTGTTTTTTACAGGCATTGCAGGATACCTGCTGTTTAAAGAAAGGCTGACGCGGCGAAGCATCTGGGGTATTTTTATAGCGTTTGCAGGGTGTGTGATCGTCGCTTTGAGCGATGCCGGAAGCGGTACGAATATGCTCTATGGAGATATGCTCGCGCTTCTTGCGTCTGTTGCCATGGCAGGTTATACCATGATGGGGAGGATCTGCCGGAGGCATATCAGCACGACGCTCTACACTCTTGTCATCTACACCGTAACAGCACTTTGTTCACTGGCCATATTGCTTATAAGCGGCACCCCGGTCCTCGGCTATGAACCGGTTAACTGGCTGACGACACTGGGCATGGCAGTCGTATGCACGCTCCTCGGTCACAATGTTTTCAGCTGGGGATTGAAATACTTCAATGCGGCTACCGTCAGCACGATCAAATTGGCGGAACCGGTGTTCTCGGCGATCCTGGCAGTGATCTTCTTTAAGGAGATCCCGGCCGCACAGGCTGTTTTCGGAAGCATCGTCATCATTGCGGGCATCTGGTGGTATCTCAGGAATTCGGAAGCCTGAGTACGGATCCTTGCGATTTGGGCACCGGCAGCCGTGCGGCTGTTCCGCACAGTAAGATATGAGCAGACCGCTGTTGTGCTTTTGCAGGAAATATCCCGGGATCCTTTCTCCGGGAATTGACACGGAATAAAAAATGATTTATAGTTTCAAAGCGTGAGACAGCGTGGTCCCGGTTGTGTTTGCGGTACCATAGCTGTTTTTTATGTTAACCTGAAATAATCACTGTGGACAGTTCTGATTCTAGCTGTATTGGAAAAGGTCCGGCAAAACGGATCTCATGGAGAGAGTATGAAAGATAAGATCCTTGTTCTTGACTTTGGAGGACAGTATAACCAGCTGATCGCACGGCGCGTCCGCGAACAGCATGTATATGCGGAGATCCGCCCGTATAACAGGATCACGGTACAGGAGATCGCCGAAGCGGGATACACCGGCATCATTTTCACCGGAGGACCGAACAGCGTCTATGATCCGGCGTCGCCGCATTATGATCCGGCGATCCTGGATCTGGGCATCCCGGTCCTGGGCATCTGTTACGGTCATCAGCTGATCGCCTGGATGGCGGGCGGCGAGATTGCGTCGGCCGGAAGTATCAGCGAGTACGGAAAGGTCGAGCTTCATACAGGAACACCTGCAGAAGACTGCCTGTTATTTAAGGGTATGCCGGAAAAAAGCACTGTATGGATGAGCCATACCGATTATGTCCGACAAATACCGGAAGGCTTTCAGATAAATGCTGCCACAGAACACTGCCCGTGCGCAGCCATGAGCGATATAAAACGCCGTATCTATGCGGTACAGTTTCATCCGGAAGTGACGCACACGGAATACGGCAGACAGATCCTACGTAATTTCCTTTATGATATCTGCGGATGCAGCGGTGACTGGAACATGGATGATTTTGTCAGCCGTGCGATCGAAAAATACCGCCGTGAGATGGAAGGAAAGACAGCTCTCTGCGCTTTATCGGGCGGCGTGGATTCTTCCGTGGCGGCAGTTCTGATGCACAAGGCGATCGGAGACCGGCTGACCTGCGTTTTCGTGGACCACGGCCTGCTTCGGAAGGATGAGGGTGATATGGTGGAACAGACCTTCCGCCGCAAATTCAATATGAATATCGTCCGCGTCAACGCGGCAGAACGCTTCCTCGGAAGGCTTGCCGGAGTAAACGAACCGGAACATAAACGCAAGATCATCGGAGAAGAGTTCATCCGTGTTTTTGAAGAAGAGTCCCGGAAACTGGGCAAGGTCAATTATCTGGTTCAGGGAACGATCTATCCGGATGTGATCGAGTCCGGGGCAGGGGATGCCTCCGTGATCAAGAGCCATCACAACGTCGGCGGTTTGCCTGATGTTGTGGATTTCGATGCGATCGTGGAACCGCTGAGGGATCTTTTCAAGGATGAGGTGAGAGCTGCAGGGATCGAGCTGGGTATCCCATATGACCTGGTCTGGCGCCAGCCTTTTCCGGGACCCGGCCTTGCGATCCGGGTCATGGGAGACATCACGGAAGAAAAACTGTCGATCCTGAGGGAAGCGGATGCGATCTTCCGTGAAGAGATCACTTCGGCAAAACTGGAAAAAGAGACCAATCAGTATTTTGCCGTGCTCACGAACGGAAGGAGCGTCGGCGTTATGGGTGATGCAAGAACATATGGTTACACTCTGGCGCTGCGTGCGGTCAGTACCGATGATTTTATGACAGCAGATTGGACGAGACTGCCTTACGAGCTTCTCGCAAAAGCCAGCAGCCGCATCACCAATGAAGTGAGGGGCATCAGCCGCGTCGTCTATGATATCACGAGCAAACCGCCTGCAACGGTGGAGTGGGAGTGATATCGGCGGTACGGAAGAAAAGCAGGCTTTTTCATAAATAACTGTTGCATAATTCATAAAAAGCGGATACAATTCTTGTGTCTGCAGATGCCGGCACCGAACCGGCAGGCAGATGCACAAGTATAACAGAATAGAAGCCGGGGGGTTCCTGCAAGGAGCTGAGATAGGGCTGACAGTCCTGACCCGTATACCTGATTTGGATCATGCCAACGTAGGAAGTATTTGAGAAGCACGCCGGTGGATCCGGGGTGCTTTTATTTTGTTTTATACCTGTGGGATCAGCGATCCCGAATATCGGGAGCGCGAAGCGATCGGTCGGGGGCACCACTTTCGGTCGCTATACAAAATCAATCGCTGTATATCGAAAGGAGCATGAAATGCGGACAGCATTGACGATCGCAGGCAGTGATACCTGCGGAGGCGCCGGCATACAGGCCGACATTAAAACCATGACCGCGAATGGCGTATATGCCATGAGCGCGATCACTGCGCTGACTGCGCAGAATACTACCGGAGTAACAGGTATCATGGACGTGACTCCGGAATTCTTAAAGCTCGAGCTGGATACCGTGATCACAGATATCCGCCCCGACGCTGTCAAGATCGGGATGGTCTCCTCTTCGGAGCTCATCCGCGTCATCTCAGAAACGATCCGAAACTATGAACTGACCAATGTGGTCGTTGACCCGGTCATGGTCGCGACCAGCGGTGCAAGACTGATCAGTGAGGATGCCATCGGCACCCTTAAGGAATGTCTGCTCCCGCTGGCTACGGTCCTTACGCCCAATATCCCGGAAGCGGAAGTTCTTTCCGGCATGGAGATCAAAAGTGCGGAGGATATGATCAGAGCTGCGGAAATGATCAGTAAGAATTACGGCTGTGCGGTACTCTGCAAGGGAGGTCACAATCTCAACGATGCGAATGACCTTCTGTACAGAAACGGCAGCTGCAAATGGTTCAAAGGCAGGAGGATCAACAATCCCAACACACACGGCACCGGTTGTACGCTGTCAAGTGCCATTGCATCCAATCTGGCCAAGGGCTATGACCTGGATACAGCGGTGGAAAAGGCCAAGAATTACATCAGCGGAGCTCTTGCGGCCATGCTGGATCTCGGAAAGGGCAGCGGACCGATGAACCATGCCTTTGCGATCCCGGGCGAGTACTGATCCGGAAAGGCAGGAACTGAATATGAGAGTTTCAGAACGGCTGATCAAAGAGAGCAGCGATATCTGGAAGAGCTATGATAAGCATCCGTTCGTCACGGGGATGGCGGACGGTTCGCTTGATGTTGAAAAATTCAGATACTATATGATACAGGACTATCTGTATCTGTTTGATTATGCCCGCGTTTTTGCCATTGGAACCGCGAAGGCGGCGGACCCGGAAAGCATGGAGATCTTTGCCGGATATGTGCATCAGATACTGCATGGTGAAATGGAGATCCACCGGGGGTATATGAAGCGGCTCGGCATTACGGAGGAGCAGGCTGCAGGAACCCCCATGTCGGTCGCTACGCGTTCTTATACTTCCTATATGCTGAATGTCGCATGGACGGAAGGCCCTGCGGAGATCGCGGCATCGATCCTGGCCTGCGCTGTCAGCTATGAGGTGATCGCACAGCATATGCTGGAATCGCATCCGGAATGCGGGGAACATCCTTTTTACGGGGAATGGGTCCGCGGCTATGCAGATCCCGGCTATCATGAAGCCAATGAGAAACTGAAAGCGATGACGGACCGGCTTGCGGAGGGATACCCGGAAGAAAAGATCCGGCACCTTTCGGAGATCTTCCGGATCTGTTCAGTCTATGAACGGATGTTCTGGGATATGGGGTATGACTGCGGAGTAAAGTACGATGCTGACACTTGAAAATATCAGGTTTACATATCCGAATGCCGGGACGCCGATCTTTGACGGTCTGTCCCTGCAGGCAGAGAGGGGCAGTTTTGTCAGTATTATCGGTGCCAGCGGCAGCGGTAAAACAACGCTGTTCCGGCTTCTGAACGGACTGGAACAGCCTGAAGCCGGCAGGATCCTGATCGACGGAGCGCCGGTAACTGCACGGAAGCATTTTGCGTCTTACATGCCCCAGCAGGATCTGCTGTTCCCGTGGCTGACGGTGGAAAAAAACGTGATGCTTCCGATGACCGTACAGAAACAGCCTGCGGAAAGATCTGCTGATAAGGCACGCGCCATGCTGGCGCAGGTCGGCCTCACCGGATGGGAAGACCACTATCCGAGAGAACTGTCCGGAGGCATGCGGCAGAGAGTATCCTTCGCAAGGACACTTTGCGCGGGTGGGGATGTCCTGCTGCTGGATGAACCGTTTTCGGCACTGGATTCCATCACCAGGATCTCTTTGCAGGAATGGCTGCTGGATCAGTGGAGGCATCTGGAAAAAACGATCCTTTTTATCACGCATGATGTGGAAGAGGCGATATTTCTGTCGCAGAAGGTCCTGGTGCTGACAGGCCATCCTGTGACAGGTCTGCGGGAGTTTCCGGTACCGATGCCGGCTGAAAGGAGCAGGGAAATGCTGCTTGAGCCGCAGGTGGCAAGACTGAAGGAAGACCTTATTGCGCTTCTGCGCAGTGAGGCAAAGGCGGGAGAGCAATATAACCTAAATGAAAGCGGAAGCCGGTGAAAACAGAATAACGGGCAGAAAACGCCGGGTCATCAGTATAGGATTTATGATCCTGCTGGTGCTTTTATGGGAACTGCTGAGCGCTCTGATCGCCCGGCCGTTCCTGCTGCCGTCTCCGTCAGCTGTTTTCCAGAGCCTGTGGGAACACCGTGAAGAGATCTTCCTTACGCATTTGCCCGCGACCTTCGGAGTGGTGCTGGCGGGAGGGCTGCTGGCGGTACTGCTGGGCGCGGCCTTTGCCGTGGCCATGGACTGGAGCCCATGGCTGATGCGTGCGCTGTATCCGCTGCTGACTGTGACCCAGACGATCCCGGTCATGTGCCTTGCGCCCGTACTGGTGCTCTGGTTCGGATACACTTTCCGTATGCGCGCAGTCGTCGTTATCCTGGTCAACTTTTTTACGGTGACGGTGGATCTGTGTGACGGGTTTGCCTCGACCAGGCAGGAAAGGACCGAGCTGATGCGCACCTTCGGAGCCGGCCGGCTGCAGCAGTTTACGATGCTGAGAATGCCGACGGCATTGCCGAATCTGTTCACGGCACTGAAGATCTCCGTTCCATGGAGCGTGATCGGCGCTGCCGTGGCGGAATGGCTCGGAGCTCCTGCGGGACTCGGCATGTACAGCCGGTCCTGCATGCTGAACCTTGACGCGGCAGGCCTGCTGGCTCCGCTCATGGTCCTGACAGCCCTGGCGCTCGGCATGAATGCTGTCCTTGGACTGGCCGAGAGAAAACTGATGCGGTGGAAAGCATGATTAAATAAACAAACAACGCCGCTCACGTAAAGCGGCATGAAGAAAGAGAGAATAAACGAATGAGAAAACATATGACACTTCTTTTGACAATGATCGCAGCGATCGGACTCGCGGCATGCGGAGGAAGCAATGCTTCTTCCGGAACGCAGGCAGAAACACCTGCTGCCGAAACCTCTCAGGATGCAGCTGGGGACCGGGAACTCCGGGAGGTCGATGTGGTACTGGACTGGTATCCCAACGCCGTGCATACGTTCCTGTATGAGGCTGCGGACAAGGGATATTTTGCGGAAGAGGGCCTGAAAGTCAACATCATCAGTCCCGCAGAGAGTATCGATGCGCTGACATTTGTGGCGGCGGGAAGGGCTCAGATCGGCCTCACTTATCCTGTGGATGTGGTAATGGGCGCGGTAAACGAGCAGATGCCCCTGACCGCCATCGGCGCTGTGGTTCAGGATGAGCTCAGCTGTATGGCATCTCTTGCGGAAACGGACATCACGGCCGATATGAGTTCTTTGAAAGGAAAGAAAGTAGGACACAGCGGACCTGCAGTGGAAGAGGCTGTGATCCGTACCATTATTGCCAATGCCGGGCTTTCGGAAAAAGATGTGGAAGTGATCAATGTCGGATTTGATCTGACATCCTCCCTCACGACGGGCAGTACCGATATGGTCGTCGGAACATTTATCAATGACGAGATCGTGACAATGAGAAATGCCGGATATGACGTCAATGTATGGAAGAACCAGGATTATGGCGTACCGCGCATGTATGGTCTGGTCATGGCTGCCAATACGGATGCGGTCGCTAAGGATCCGGAACTCTATCAGGCATTTTTAAGGGCCTGTGACAAGGGATTTGACGATATGCAGGCAGACGAGGAAGCGTCTCTGAAGCTCATCATGTCGGAGATGAATTCCGATGATAACCCGCTTGACGAAGCACAGCAGAAGGAAAGCTATGAGATCCTGATGCCGCTGATGGAACAGGACGGGCGTCCATTCCTGTCCATGCAGGAAAAAGACTGGCAGGATATCATTGACTGGATGCAGGAAAACAGCCTGATCAGTGAGACCTGCACCCCTTCGGAGATCTATCTTGCTCCGGAACTCTGATCATCCGGATACGGATCATGGATCAGCAGGAATACAGTAAAAACAGAATAAACTATCCGTCCCTTATACTGGGGACAGGCTTTCTTATTCTCTGGCAGGCGGCTGCGGTGATCATCGACCGCAGCCACATCCTTCCGGGCCCGCTTCAGATCCTGCTGCGGACCTGGGAGCTCAGGGAATCTTTGCTGTTCCATCATATGCCGACCACGCTTCTGACGATCCTCTGCGGCTGGATGATCTCCGTGACCGTCGGGATATTTCTGGCGGTGATGATGCATGAGAACCGTTATATCGAAGCGGCGCTGCATCATGTGCTGATCATCACGCAGACGATACCTGTGATGTGCATTTCCCCACTGTTCGTTCTCTGGCTCGGATATACCATGGGTGCACGCCTGATCGCAGTGGTGCTCTCCACTTTCTTTGCCATCACTCTGAGCGTTTACGACGGGCTTCAGAATACAGACCCGATGAAAAAAGAACTGATGCGCACTTACGGTGCCGGAGGACTGCAGATCTTCTGGCGGCTGGAAGTCCCGTCAGCGCTGCCGGGACTTTTCACCGCACTGAAAATGACGATCCCCTGGGCGGTGATCGACGCCGCTGTGGCGGAGTGGCTCGGAGCCACAAGGGGACTCGGGTATTTTTCCAAACGTATGATCACCAAGATGGACGGAGCGGCGGTGTTCGCCCCGCTGCTGATCCTGAGCATTATCGCGCTGGCGGGTATGGGGCTTATACGTCTGGCGGAAAAGCGCCTCGCTTCATACCGGAGCGAACTGTAACCCCTTTTTTCATGACAGCATGATCATATAAAAACATATTTTTTCAACCGGTCCATGGCTTTGACGACATAGGCATAGGGTACCGCAAAGTTCATGCGGATCGCCCAGGGATCGTGGAATGGCGCCCCCTGCTGCCATGCGACACCGACATCCCAGCCTGCTTTGATAACTTCGTCGATCGTGCGGCCGGTCTTTTTGCAGTAATCCTCACAGTGCAGGAACATCATATAGGTTCCTTCCGGCTTCGCGGCATCCACACCGGGGAAGTTCTGTTTAACGAAATCGTAGGCATAATAAACATTCCGGGAAAGCGTCCGGCAGAGCTCATCAGCCCAGGCATGCCCGTCATCGGTATAGGCACCGATCAGCGCATGCATGGAAAGGACATTCATATCGTTGTAATGGCAGCAGGCACTCTGTCTGACCACACGGTCCCTGAGGTACGGGTCATAAATGATGTGGTAGCTGCCGATCAGACCGGCGAGATTGAAGGTCTTGCTCGGTGCATAGATCGCGATCGTACGCATCTTTGCATCTTCACTGACGCTTTGTGTCGGGGTATGCTTATGACCCTCAAGGATGATATCGGACCATATCTCGTCAGAAACGACCACGACATCATTGGCTTTAAAGACTTCCATGGCCTTTTCGATCTCCCATCGTTCCCAGACACGGCCGCACGGGTTGTGCGGACTGCAGAAGACGGCAAAGTGGATATGGTTTTCTTTCAGCCTGCGGTCCATGTCTTCGAGATCCATACGCCAGATCCCGTCTTCATCTTTCACCAGCGGACTCAGTTCGGCAGTTCTGCCGTTATCTTCCAGAACATGGGTAAATCCGATATAAGTCGGACTGTGCATCAAAAACTTTTCTCCCGGCGAAGTAAATGCCTGCATGGCGGAAGCAACGCATCCGAGCACACCGTTCTCATAGCCGATGTGTTCGGGACGCAGACCTTTAACACCGTTGCGTATGCTGTGCCAGCGTATAATGGAATCAAAGTATTCGTCCGTCGGCATAAAATAGCCGTAAGCGGGATGACCGGCCCTCCTTATGATCGCTTCCGGGATGGCCGGAACGGTCGGGAAATTCATATCTGCGACCCACATCGGTATCGCATCAAATCCTTCCTTCGGCGCATCAGGCGCCTTTGCAAAGCTCACCTCGGCTCCGATCGCATCCACAGCGATCGAGTCCATACCATGACGTTCCATCATTGTATCAAAATCAAATCTCATATCAGACCTGCCTTTCTTTCATTCATTATAACGGAATCTATTATAGCATTTCAGCGGATCTCTTCAATATTCCCCTGTAAAGCAATCCGGAAGCGTCAAGCAGCGGAATCCGGACCTGTAATGGCATTACATGAAAAAAGTATTTCCTAAATGAAGAATTCACAATTAATATATAAATTGCAGGAGCTTTTTAAACTGTTCACAGTCACAGTACGCATTTTCATCGCCTGCAAGAGGGAAACGGTTATGAAAGAAACTCAAACGGATATCGCTTGTCTGATCCTCTGCGGCGGAGCATCGAAGAGGTTCGGCGGAACGAACAAACTGCTTCTCTGCCATGAAGGACGCAGCTTTTTATCCCTTATCACGGAAGCTTTCGGAGAGACCGGAAGGATCCTTCTGTCGGCGGATAAAAAAGAACGGTTCGCAAAGCTCGGCTTTCCTGTCATCGAAGACAGGTATCCCGGCTGCGGCCCTCTCGGGGGCATAGTTTCCGCACTTGAGAGCTGCAGCGAGGAAGCATTGTTTGTTGCTGCCTGCGACATGCCGTTCATCACGAAAGAGGCAGTCCGCCGGCTTTTGGAGGCTTACTCGGGGAATGGAGGCATCGTCCTGGCGGAAGGAAGCGCAGGGATCGAACCTTTATTCGGCATTTATCCGAAGACCGTACTGCCTGAAGCGAAGAGCATGCTCGCGTGCGGCGACCTAAAGCTGCGCGGCCTGTATGCCTCCTGCGGGGGCACATCTGTCAGATTCGAAGATGCAGACAGCGTTTTCATCAATATCAATACGCCCGAGGACTACCGGCGCTTTGTGCAGCCGTGATCCTGACAGCGGGCATGCGGCAGCAGGGTCTCATCTGAGGCGCATAGCTGCCTGTGATCGTTATAAAGCCTCTGTCTCCGGCAGGGGCTTTTTGCTGTCCTTATAAGGGCGTACATTTTTCATTCTCTGCTTGCGGCGGAGACGGCGGATACATTACAATATGGATAATGCGGATACAAAGCGCGGGACGTCAGGAAAGGGGGACCGGTCATGGATCACTCTACGATCGAATACTATAACCGTAATGCACAGGAATATGCGGAAAACACCAGATATGTATATATGTTCGATATCCGTTCGGTTTTTCTGAGATATATTGATCCGGCGGGCAGGATCCTTGATGCCGGCTGCGGAGGCGGCCGTGATATGAAGGTCTTCATGGAGAACGGTTATTCCGTCGACGCTTTTGATGCTTCTCCGGAGATGTGCCGGGTCGCTTCGGAATACACCGGTGAAAAGATCAGCTGCTGCGATTTCAGCGACTTCAAGCCGTACTTTACCTACAGCGGGATCTGGGCATGCGCATCCCTGCTGCATTTGCAGGAAGAGGAGTTCTTTGCGTTTTTCAGGCGCTTCAAGGAATATCTCAATGCGAACGGCGTGATCTACTTTTCCATGAAAGCCGGCGTTACGGACGGCTATGATGAGAAAGGCCGCTGGTATCTGGGCTTTGATGACAGGCGGCTTAACCGTGTCCTTCAGGAAAACCCGGAGCTGAGGCGGGTCAAGTACTGGAAAACGATCGACAACTTAAACCGTGATCTCAGCTGGTACAACGTCATCCTTCAGAAAACTGCCGGTTAAACCGGATGGAAATACTTATGGTGAATGAACAGTTTGCCCGCACGGCTCTTCTTTTCGGAGCGGAGGGCATGAAAAGAATACGGGCTGCACGTGTGGCGGTCTTCGGGATCGGCGGAGTGGGCGGCCATGTCGTGGAGGCTCTTGCGAGAAGCGGCGTGGGCACCCTGGATCTCGTCGATAATGACAGGGTGAGTGTGACCAATCTGAACCGTCAGATCGTTGCGACACATAGGACGATCGGACAGTACAAAGTGGACGCGGCGGAGGAACGGATCCATGAGATCTGTCCGGATATCCGGGTCAACAGGCACCGGTGCTTTTTTCTTCCCGACAATGCCGGCAGCTTCGATTTCACGCAGTATGATTATGTAGTGGACGCGATCGACACGGTGAGCGGAAAGATCGCGATCATCGCTAAGGCAAAGGAAGCGGGCGTGCCGGTGATCTCCAGCATGGGAGCCGGAAACAAGCTGGACCCGACGGCGTTCAGGGTCGCGGATATCAGCAGGACCAAGGTCGATCCGCTGGCCCGGGTCATGCGTTATGAACTGAAAAAACGCGGAATCAGCGGAGTGAAAGCCGTTTACTCGGAGGAAGCACCGTATGAAGTAAGCGAAGAGGCGATGAAAGCGGTCCTTCAGGCGGAGGCTGCCGCACAGGAAGACGGAAATGCCGGCAGTAAAAAACGGACTGTCCCGGGCTCCAACGCGTTCGTGCCGTCCGTGGCAGGCCTCATCATCGCAGGGGAGGTGCTGAAGGATCTGGCACTGCCGGACAGACCGAAAAAGTGAGGAGCCCCGGTAAAACAGCCCATTGATGAGCAAAACTGATACCTGCCTGCTTTCGCTTGTACTTTTCAGGCGGGTTTGTTATGATTACAGCATAATACAGGCAGAAACGTAAAAGAGGAGAACATGCAGTATTACGGAGATGTTTACAGGCCGCCCAGCGAAGCGCGCAGCCTGATCATTCAGGCAACGCTGGGGTGCAGCCACAATACCTGTGCATTCTGTACGATGTACAGGGACAAGCGCTTTTATAACCGGCCGCTCAATGATGTCCTGGAGGACCTCCGGGAAGTCGCGGCAAAATACGCGCACGCAGTCAAAAGGATATTCCTTGCGGACGGAGATGCCCTGATCCGGAAAACGGATGACCTGATCGTGATCCTGGATGAGATCAGGAGGCTTTATCCTGTCTGCGAACGGGTGACTTCATACGCTTCCCCCGGAAGCCTGCTTCTCAAGAAAGAAGAGGAGCTCAGGACGCTTTGCGAACACGGACTGTCCATGGTGTATCTGGGACTCGAATCCGGAAGCGACAAAGTGCTGAAACTGATGACCAAGGGTTTTACCGCCGATCAGATCGTGGAAGGCGGACTCAAGGCCAAACGTGCCGGCATGCAGCTCTCTGTCACGGCGATCGCGGGACTCGGCGGAAAGAAGATGACGAAAGAACACGCGGAAGGTACGGCCCGTGCACTCTCGGCAATGAATCCGGATTATGTGGGAGTTCTGACGCTGGAGATACACGAGGGGACCCCGCTTCAGGAATGGGTCGAAAACGGGAGTTTCGAGCTGCTGGATTCGACGGAAGTCCTCGAGGAGACAAGGAGTCTTGTCGAACAGCTTGACTGTCCGGGATGTGTTTTCCGAATGAATCATGCATCCAATTACCTGATGCTCGGCGGAACGCTGAACGAAGACAAGGACAGCCTTTTAAAGCAGATCGACGCTGCGCTTGCGGGACAGACAAAACTCCGTCCCGAATGGTCGAGAAGATTCTGATACGCATATCCAAAGCCCTGAATTGAATACAGGATTTTCTGAATTATACAGGAGGAATAATTATGAATATAGTATGCCTTGATATGGAAGGCGTTCTCGTACCCGAGATCTGGATCGCTTTTTCAGAAGCCAGCGGCATTCCGGAGCTTCGCCGCACAACCCGTGATGAACCGGATTATAACAAGCTGATGAACTGGCGGATCGGCATCCTCAAGGAGCACGGGCTCGGCCTGAAGGAGATCCAGGACGTAATCGCGACCATCAAACCTCTTCCGGGCGCAAAAGAATTCCTCGACAAACTGCGCGAGCAGACGCAGGTCGTCATTCTGAGCGATACCTTTGAGCAGTTTGCCAAGCCGCTGATGAAGCAGCTCGGCTGGCCCAGCATCTACTGCAATACGCTCGAAGTGGCGGAAAACGGGGAGATCACGGGCTTCAGGATGCGGATCGCACATTCCAAGCTTTCCACCGTGAGGGCGCTCCAGTCCGTCGGCTTTGATACGATCGCTGCGGGCGACAGCTATAACGACATCGAGATGATCGATGCAAGCAAGGCCGGGTTCCTGTTCCGCTCCACCGAAAAGATAAAGGCAGACAGGCCGGACCTCCAGGCGTTTGAAGAGTTCGATGACCTCTATGATGCGATCATGAAAGCGTGCGAACAGTAAAGATGAGTGAAACGATCGACAGAGCTTCCGGTCATGAACCGCCCGGGGGCGAAAGAGAAGCGTTTGCCGGTGCGGATCGCCGGCAGGATACCGGCTTCCCGGCCGTCGGAGAACTTTTTAGGGTCCGCCGTGTTACCCGCATGGTCTGTTACGGCGTGCTGCTGTATCTCTTTTTGTTTATCGGACAGCAGTATCTGCTTTACGGGGAATACGGCCTTGCCGGGATGCTCGGCGGAGATCTGATCCCGGAGGAACCGAGTGAGTTTATGATGGGACTGATGATCCTGATCAGCCTGACAGGTTCCCTTATCTTAAGCTGGCTGTATTTTTCCGGAAAGGCGGAAAAGGGAGAACTGTTCGATGACCGCAGCCTTTTCAGGTCTGTCTTCAGGACGAATGCAAAGATGTCGCCCGGCGGCTTTTTCGGCTGCCTGGCTCTGATCTATGTGATGCAGATCGTCTTTATATACATAACGGAGCTTTTTGAGTTCCTTTTTTACCGGATCGGGTATACGCTCCAGTACAGCGAGGCGATGAACGCGGACTACAACACGAGCTGGACGCTGCTTTTATACGCCGTTCTCCTCGGACCGTTCGCGGAGGAAGTGGTCTATCGCGGATATACGATGCAGGGGCTGAAAAGCAACGGCAGGAGATTTGCCATCATTGCGTCTTCGCTGATCTTCGGACTGATGCACGGAGACTTTCAGCAGTCCATGTTTACGTTTTTTGCCGGACTGGTATTCGCTTATGTGGCAATGCGTTACTCCATATGGTTCTCGCTGGCACTGCACGTCTTCAATAACGGTATCCTGAGCGAGTTTCTGATCTGGGCAGGCGGGCATATGACGGAAGAAGCCTATATCATCATGATGCTGATCGTGCTGATCGTGTCCGTCATCGTTGTGGTCCGGCTCACCAGAACGAAAGGGAAAGACTTACAGGCCTGGCTCATGGCGGAGGATAACTGCCCCGGATGCTGGAAAAGTCTCGTCAATATCTGGTTTATGATCTTTTTGGTTTATACGGTGGCGGAGATCTGGCTTACGATCATGCCGATGGGAATCACGGATTTCTGACGGACGGCATGTGGTTTTCGTGCGCCAGTGCAGCTTTCTGATACGGAGCATTTACTGCCGTTAAGGAGCAGATCATGAGGACTGGAGACAGACGGCGCGCCCGTAAGGCAAGAAGGCCATCTGCAGGAAGAGGACGCAGCCGCAGGATCAAACAGGAAAAGATACTCAGGCGCCGCGCTGTTCTGGCGGCGCTTGTTTTTGTGCTTGCAGCTGCACTGCTCACGGCAGTCTACCGGATCGTAAGGGACCGGTATTCCGACAAGGTCGGCTACCCGGAGAGTTCACACGCATGGTGGGACTTTGCATGGAACGGCGGAGAGACAGACAGCGATCCGTCAGGGAACCGGTCTCCGCAGGGCGAAGCCATGATCGTGGAAGGTCCGGAAACGGATATGACGGGATCCGGCCTCACCGGGGATACGGCGCAAGCGGAAGGCGGGACCGCGGTTCCGGACGATGTCGTCGTCAGTTACGCGGAACCGACGGACGACCTCTTTAAGAGGCTGCTCGGCAGTTTCGAAGTCCCGGAAGACCGGACGGAAACACCCGATCACGGTTATTCACCGGATGCGAACGATTATATGGAAACGGGAGGTACAGCCCAGGGACTGCTCGAGGTAAGCGAAGACGTGCCCGACGGCTGCGTCAGCCTTGACAGGGTTCCGTTGCCGGAAGCTGTGGCGGACACGCCGGAGCTTTATACCTATGATGAAATGCTGGAAGATCTTGCGGATCTGCAGAAGGAATACGGCGGGCTGCGGCTGACTGCAGAGAGTGAAGTCACCGGGGAAAGAGGCACCGGCCGGGAGGATGCGGAAGAGGACAGATCGGGTGAGTCTGAAGAAAAAGGATGTTCACTGATGCGCATGATCAGCGCAGGAGAGACTTATGACGGCAGGGAGATCCGGGTGATTTTCGTCGGAAGCCGGCAGGCTCCCCACAATATCATGATCACGGGTTCGATCCATGCGAGAGAATACATTACTTCGGATCTTGTGATGAAACAGCTGGGCACGCTCCTTGAAGCCGCGGCTTCAGGGGCTTCATTCGACGGACGTGCTGTAGCTGCCTGGCTCAACGAGGTCTGCGTCGTCTTTGTTCCGATGTGCAATCCGGACGGCGTCAGTATCAGCCAGTTCGGTGTGGACGGGCTGAAGGATCATACCCTCAGAGCCAATGTCGAGGCGGCTTACGAGAATGACAGGGCTGCCGGGAAAAGCGACGCGTCGCAGGACTTTCAGTACTTTACAAAACGATGGAAATCGAATGCGAGAGGCGTCAATCTGAACGAGAACTTCAATGCGCTCTGGAAACGCATCCCTTCCGGCGGAAAGATGTCCGGCGGCGGATATAAGGGAGACAGCCCCTGTTCCGAGATCGAGACGAAGATCCTTACGATCCTGGCGGATGAACGGCACTATGAGGCGGCAGTGCACTATCATGCCATGGGTCAGATACTGTACTGGGATATCTGCAACAACAGGCTCAGGGAACATGCGCGTGATCTTGCAAACCAGATCAAGACGCTGACCGGCTACACCATGCAGATCTCGGATGACGGCGGCGGCTATAAGGACTACTTTCATCTCAAGGATGATCCTGCCGCTTCGCTGACGGTTGAGGTCGGGGCGACGGAAGCGCCGGTCACAATTAAAGAAATGCCGGAGATCTGGCAGCAGAACCGGCTCGTTCCGTATATGACCATGAAATGGGCGGCTGAAAAGGGAAAATGACGAAAACGGTTTGATGATTATGTAAACCAAAAGGACAGTAAAGATGAATGAACGGCACGCAGAAATGCGTGCCGTTTCAGGGTTTACTCTTCAGTTTTTGCTCCATTGATACGCGATCCTGGGTGATCCGTCTGCCAAATGTATGATGCCGCACCGTGTGAATCCTTCTTTTTCGATCAGATGCTGCATGGTCCTGTTGTTTTCGTGGGTATCGACGCGGACATTATATGCCAGGGATTTCATGAGCTTCGCTGCCGCCGCAAACAGCCCGCGGGCTTTGCCGTCGCCGGCGAGACGGTGACCCGTGATATACGGCTCGTCATTAAGCCAGGCACCGTCACAGATCTCCTGATAAGCCGGTTCGATGCCCTCGCAGACCGCAAATACGCCATGAACCGTATCACCGTCACAGATAAGGTGACAGATCCCGTCCCGGATGTCTTTACGGATCAGTTCTTCAGGCGGGAAGGTACGCCCCCACTGAGTGGGATTGCCGGAACGGATCATATATTCCTGCGCGATTGCGTAGATCTCCATGATCCGGGGCAGATCTTCGGGGACCGCTTTTCTGATTACGAGCATTTGATCACCTTTCGCTTTCTTTTTCGATCTTCGCATCGGTATCTTTAAGGATCTCCGCGCGGAGTGCGGTGAGCCAGGCGGAAAACGCCACGGCATCATGCGCATAGGTTCGGTTCAGCTCGTACTCATGCGGCTCCCAGGTGCTGATCGGGGATTCGTTATGCTGGATTACGGCTTCAAGTTTGTCAAGTGCTTTATAGAGCCTGGCTTCTCCGGTCTGCTGTGCATCCATTTCCGCATACAGTGCCGACATATCGGCAGATACTTCCGCCGGAAGAGACCGTACCCACTGATCCAGAAGATCTGCCTCCACAGTCCGGTCCGAGTTCGTCTTGTTAAAGACCGGTATATCACCGGTAAAACACTCTCCCAGATCATGGATCAGACACATCCGGATGACCTTGTCCATATCCAGCTCCGGGAATTCGTACCTGATCAGATAAGCCGTCAGCGCCACTCTCCAGCTGTGTTCGGCGACGCTTTCGGTGCGGCCTTTTGAAGTTGTGCAGTGCCTGGGAGTGTCTTTCAGACGCTCCGCCACATGCAGGATATCGAGCAGTTCTCTCGGCAGCATTCCTTTTTCCTCCGTCCGGAAAGATCACTGTCATTCAAAAATGTATCATATAAGATTGTATAGGACTACAAAAGAAATGTAAAGTGAAGTATAATAAAAGCGGTATGCATCAGCGACATCATTCCCTGATGCCCGAATCATTACCTGATGAGGATACTGATCATCTTTAATGCAGGCAGCAGCGCCTGCATACAGTGACGGAAGGAGATATTTATGTTCAAGATTGCGCACAGAAAGGCACTGAAGCCGACGGTGATCTCTATTGAGGTAGAGGCACCGCTGGTAGCAAAGAAGGCGAAACCCGGACAGTTCATCATTCTTCGCGTGGACGAAGAAGGCGAGCGCATTCCGCTGACCGTTGCGGGCTGCAATAAGGAAGAAGGCACCGTCAGAGTGATCTTCCATGTGGCGGGCGCTACTACCAAAAAACTGAAGTATGTCCCGGAAGGCGGCTACATTGCCGATTTCGTAGGCCCCTTAGGCAATCCGACCGAGATGGAAGGCATGAAGAGAGTCTGTGTTGTCGGCGGCGGTATCGGCTGCGCGATCGCGATGCCGATCGCTACGGCATTCCACGAGGCAGGCTGCGAGGTGACGACGATCATCGGTTTCCGCAGCAAGGACCTTGTGATCCTGGAGGATGAATTCCGTGCGGCGTCCGATAACCTGATCATCATGAGTGATGACGGAAGCTACGGACGTGAAGGCAACGTCACGGTGCCGCTGAAGGAGATGCTCGCTGCGGGCGAGAGATTTGACACGGTCATCGTCTTCGGTCCGCTTGTCATGATGAAGTTCACTACGCTCACATGTAAGGAATTCGGCCAGCCGTGCACAGTCTCCATGTGTCCGATCATGATCGACGGCACGGGCATGTGCGGCGGCTGCAGACTGACGCTCCATAAGGACGGCAAGGACGTAACGGCGTTCGCGTGTGTGGACGGACCGGACTTCAACGGCTATGAAGTAGACTTCGATGCGGCGATCCTCAGGAGCCGTACATATGCGGACTTTGAGAAACACGCATATGACGAGGCATGCAACCTGTTCAAGGCAGCGGATGAGGCGGAAGCCGCGGAAGCTGCGAAAGCTTAAGGAAAGCCGAAGGAGGTATTGAAAATGGCACTGGATCCCAAAAAACATGAGATGCCCTCCCAGGCACCGGAAGTAAGGGCACACAACTTTAACGAAGTAGCTTTGGGCTATACGGCAGAGATCGCGGTGGCAGAGGCACAGAGATGTCTCGAGTGCAAAAACCGTCCGTGCGTATCAGCCTGCCCTGTCAATATCAGCATTCCCGAGTTTATTCACGAGATCAAGAGCGGCGAGTTCGAAAAGGCTTATCAGGTGATCTACGGATCCTCCTCGCTGCCGGCAGTCTGCGGACGTGTATGTCCCCAGGAGACGCAGTGCGAGTCAAAGTGTACCATGGGCATCAAGTTCGAGCCGGTGGGCATCGGACGTCTGGAGCGTTTTGTCGCTGACTGGCATAATGAGAATACCTGCGAAAACCCGATCATCCCGCCGAGAAAAGGCCACAGAGTCGCAATCGTGGGTTCCGGTCCGTCCGGACTTACCTGTGCGGGCGACCTGGCGAAGAAGGGCTATGACGTAACTGTTTTCGAAGCGCTGCATGCAGCAGGCGGCGTGCTTGTTTACGGCATCCCGGAGTTCCGTCTTCCGAAGGCGATCGTGGCAAAGGAAGTAGAGACCTTAAAGCAGTGGGGCGTGGAAGTCAACACTGACGTGGTCATCGGCAAGACCCTGACCATCGACGAGGTCTTTGAGATGGGATATGAAGCAGTCTTTATCGGTTCCGGCGCAGGACTTCCGAACTTCATGCACATCCCGGGTGAGAGCCTGAAGACCGTTTATTCGGCAAATGAGTTCCTTACGAGATCGAACCTGATGAAGGCTTACCGTGACGATCCGACCACCCCGATCATGAAGGGCGGCAATGTTGCGGTCGTCGGCGGCGGCAATGTTGCGATGGACGCTGCACGTACAGCTCTGCGTCTTGGTGCGGACAATGTCTACATCATATACAGAAGATCCATGGAAGAGCTTCCCGCACGTAAAGAGGAGGTCGAGCATGCGGTCGAAGAAGGCATCCAGTTCAAGCTCCTGATGAACCCGGTGGAGATCCTCGGCTATGACAATCCGGATGATAAGCGCGATCCGAAAAACGGAAATGTCACAGCGATCCGCTGCATCAAGATGGAACTGGGAGAGCCGGATGCAAAGGGCAGAAGAAGACCTGTTGCGATCCCGGGTTCCGAGTTTGACATCCCGGTCGACACTGTTGTCATCGCGATCGGAACCAGCCCGAACCCGCTGATCAAGAGCACGACAAAGGGCCTGGAGGTCAATGATCACGGCGGTATCATCGTCAACGAAGACGGACTCACTTCCAGAGAGGGCGTCTATGCGGGCGGTGACGCGGTCACAGGTGCCGCAACGGTCATCTCGGCGATGGGAGCCGGCAAGACAGCGGCAGCGGCGATCGACGAATATCTCAGTAATAAATAAATCTTTTCAGTATTAGTAAAGGTGAAAGCAGCCGGATCCCGGCTGCTTTTGCTTATTTCGGCTTAACGATTGCGATATGGACGATATTGCGCTGATGTGGTAGAATAGGTATATCTATGAGTATGCGTTTTGCTCATAGCTTATATGCAGAGTTTTGTATACCGGACACGCAGATCGGCTGCGATACTTAAAGGGCTCCGCATGAGTGCGGACCCGTGAAAGGAATGGCATATGAGTAAAGAAATAAAAAAGGCGGATATCGAACTGAAAGAGGCAGAGACGGCTGCGGAAGAAAGTTCAGCTGCAGCGGAAGTGAAGCCGGAGGAAGAAAAAAAGGCGGATGACAAGCTCCGTATATTATATGTAACGCCGGAGTGCACGCCCTTCGCTCATTCCGGAGGACTCGGTGAGGTCGCGGGATCACTTCCGGGGGCGCTGAACAGACTGCGCCCGTCGGCAGGTGACGGACATAAGCGGATCGACTGCCGTGTTGTCATGCCTCTTTACGGGCAGATCCCCGAGAAGTTCCGCAACGCGATGAAATATCTCGGATACACCAACGTCGCGATAACCTGGCGGCAGCAGTACGTCGGTCTCTATGAGCTGCATCATGAGGGTGTGATATACTATTTCATCGATAACGAGTATTATTTCCATCGCGATGGCCTGTACGGCTACTACGACGACGGCGAGCGCTTCGCTTTCTTCTCGAAGGCGGTGTTTGCGATCCTTCCGATGCTGGGCTTCGAGCCGCAGATCATCCATTGTAATGACTGGCAGACCGCACTGGTGCCTGTATGGCAGACCGCAACATATCATCTTGCGGATACGAAGACGGTGTTCTCTGTCCATAACATTGAGTATCAGGGCAATTACGGCTCAGGTTTCAACGATGACGTTCTCGGACTTCCGGGAACAGAAGTGCACCTGGTCGAGTTCGGCGGCGGCATCAATCTGATGAAGGGCGGCATCGAATGCGCCAATGTGTTCAGTACGGTCAGCCCGAACTATGCCGAGGAACTGAAGGACCCGATCGGTGCGTTCGGACTTGACGGCATCGTCCGGCGCAATGAGTCCAAACTGAAGGGGATCCTGAACGGCATCAATGTGAAGGACTACGATCCTTCGAATGATCCGGACATCGCAGCGCAGTACAGCGCGAAAGATCATACCGGAAAGGCGCTTTGCAAGCAGGAACTGCAGAGATACCTCGGGCTTCCGGAAAAGGACGTCCCGATCATTGCCATGATCTCAAGGCTGGTTCCGGCAAAGGGCGTGGATATCATCCAGCAGGTCATGGATGACATCATGGACCAGTATGACGCGCAGTTTGTTCTGCTCGGAACCGGCAATCCCGGATATGAGAACTGGTTCCGCGGTCTGGAAGTACGCCATCCGGACAGGGTGAGAAGCCTCATCATGTTTAATATACCTCTGTCACATCAGATCTATGCGGGCAGCGATATCCTGCTGGTTCCGTCGAGGAGCGAACCCTGCGGACTGACTCAGATGATCGGCTGCAGATACGGCACCATTCCGATCGTGCGCGCGACAGGCGGTCTGAAGGATTCGATCACAGACTGCAGGCTCGGCAGCGGCAACGGATTTGTTTTTGAAAACTATGATCCGGAAAGCCTCCGTGAAACGATCATCGACGCGGTCGGACTGTATCAGGATAAGGAGAACTGGGATAAACTGGTGACCTTTGCCATGAAACAGGACTTCAGCTGGTCTCATTCGGCAAAAGTTTACAGGGAAATGTACGAGAGTATGATTTAGTACTTATAAAAAACAATTATTAAAGGCGATTTGTGCTACTATAAATCGCGATATGCAGTTTTATCAGGAAGGATAGTTTATTAATGGCAGAAATGAAGAAAACGACCCGCAGTAAGGCGGCAGCGGCCAAGACCGCGGCTTCCGCTGCAGATACTGCGGCAGAGAAGAAGACTGCAGTGTCCGGGACGAGCGCTAAGAAGGCTGCATCCAAAGCAGCAGCTAAAACAACAAAGACCGCAGCAAAAACTACCAGAACTGCGGCAGCAAAAACAGTAAAGACAGCGGCAAAAAAGACCGTTTCGGCAAAGAAGACATCTGATAAAGAAAACATAAAGGCAGCAAAGGCTGCCGCCAATCCCGATCTGAGCCGTCCGGATCAGTTTCGTGCAGGCATCGACGCATATCTTACGCACGTACTGCATACGGATTTTGAAAATGCCGACAACCGCGCGCTTTATAAGGCGATCGCAACGGTCGTAAACCGTCAGCTCGGCATTATGCGCAGGGCGTACAACAACGAACGTTTTGAGATAGAAAAGAACAAGCCGAACCGTAAGAAGGTCTGCTATATCTGCATGGAGTTCCTGATGGGCCAGTCCCTTAAGAACAACCTCTACAACCTCGGAGAGACAGCGCTGGTCGAGGAGATCCTGAAGGAAAGAGGACTCAGCCTGGAGGATATCTGCAAGGAAGAGCCGGATGCGGGTCTCGGCAACGGCGGTCTCGGCAGACTCGCTGCCTGCTTCATGGATGCGCTGACAACCAATAACTACGATGCGACCGGATACTCCCTCAGCTATGAGTACGGTCTGTTCAAACAGAAGATCGTCGACGGATGGCAGGTCGAGATGCCGGATAACTGGCTTCCCGGCGGGCATGTCTGGCTGAATGCAAGAGAAGAAGATACCTTCAAGGTCAGCTTCTACGGTGAGTACAACGAGTACTGGACAGACGACGGCTTGAAGTACGAACTGCATAATCCGCAGATCGTGGAGGCGGTACCTTACGATCTCTATATTTCCGGTGCGGATACCAGGGCTGTCAACAAGCTCCGCCTGTGGAAGGCACAGTGTTCCGACGGCTTTGATATGCAGCTTTTCAACAGCGGTGACTTTACCCGCGCGGCACAGCAGAACAACCGTGCCGAGCTGATCACCAAGGTGCTTTATCCGGCAGACAACATCGAGGAAGGCAAGGAGCTGAGACTGAAGCAGC
>Ga0129307_1001240_pt1 | contig 29031 bp, 28 predicted proteins | sample P1105metagenome_FD_94437 | JGI IMG/M metagenome (GOLD analysis project Ga0129307, IMG submission 94437) | Capybara group fecal microbial communities from Wisconsin, USA - P1105 metagenome | ecosystem: Host-associated > Mammals > Digestive system > Large intestine > Fecal | place: USA: Wisconsin...
ATCCTGGTCCTGTCGCCCGATCTATGTATGATCTCCTACAATCTCTTCCATTAAGAAGAATTGTTCAGAGATAGAACTCCGTTATTGAATGTGGTGAGAAAGTTAGTAATTGCTAAGAGAGTTATTTTACTTGTTGATTGATGCATCTGTAAGGAGGAAAAATCAATGAAGAGTAAGAAAATGAAAGTACTGGCTGTCCTGATGGCGCTTGGTATGATGGCGTGCGTCTTGGCGGGCTGCGGCGGCGGTGACAGCGGCGGCAGCGGCGACAGCGGCCAGCAGGTGAAGGTCTGGAAACTGGCGCATGAAGAGAACGAAGGCGAAATGATGGATATCTATGCCAAGGCCTTCAAATCTGCATTGGAAGAGGTCTCCGGCGGCGCGGTCACACTCGATCTGTATCCGAACGGCACCCTCGGCGACAACCAGGATCTGTTCGACAGTGTTGTCAACGGCACCGTTGATTTCTGCATCACTGACCCGGGCTGGGTCCAGACATCGATTCCTGAAGTAGGCATCTTCTCTCTGCACTTCTTCTTCCCGGCTGACATCGCAGATTATGACAAACTCTGTGAGAAGGCGGCTGCCGGCGAGAGCGAAGGCTTCAAAATGATCGACGAACTGTATGCGGGCCTTGGTGTCACCAATCTGCAGTGGTTCCCGGAAGGTGGTAATGCATGGACCTGCAAGAAGGCCCTCAAGACCCCGGAAGACTTCAAAGGTGTCAAGTTCAGAACGATGGCGTCCTCCATCATCTCCGAGAGCTACAATGCCTATGGCGCGAACGCGGTCATGATCTCCTACACCGAACTGTACAGCGCACTGCAGCTGGGCACTGCGGAAGGACAGGTCAACCCGGTCTTCGCCATCAACAGCAACTCTTACTATGAAGTGCAGGATTACCTGATGCTGGCTTATCCGGATACGTTCATCGGCTGCCTCAACGCCAATACCGCTTTCTATGACAGCCTGACCGACGAAGAGAAGGCATGGATCGACGAGGCGAACAAGATGGCGTATGAAGAATATATTTCTCAGCGTGATGGTATCAACGAGCAGGCGATCGCCGATATGGAAGCGACCGGTCAGATCGAAATCATCGAATTCACCGATGAAATGAGAGAGCCGTTCAAGAAGATCGCGGAAGAGAACAGAGACATCTTCCTGAGCACCTGCGATGATGGTCAGGATGTCATGGATGCGTTCCAGAAAGACTTCGATGCTCTTTAAAGAGAATGCTCACTTTTATACACCACATGTAAATAGGATCACTGGATCCTGAATACCAAGGGGGGTCCGCAGGGCCCCCTTGGTTTTTTACAACCTGACAGCGATTCCTGAAGCTTTAGAAAGGAATTAGAAATGAAAGATTTACTGTTCTCCGTAGAGGAGTATATGAGCCGTGTCGCCAAAACCAAGGCGAGCATGGAAGAAAAGGGCATGGACGTGCTGATCGTGACCGACCCGGCAAATATGAACTACCTGACCGGGTTTGACGGCTGGTCGTTCTACGTCCATCAGGGTGTCATCGTAGCGCTCGACGAGGAGCAGCCGATGTGGTTTGGCCGCGGCCAGGATGGCAATGCAGCGCGTCTGTCGACCTACCTCGAGGAAAAGAATATCTACGCTTACACGGATGACTATGTCAACAACCCGGCCAAGCACCCCTATGAATATGTTGCCGATATCCTCCGTGAGCGCGGCCTTGATAAAAAGACCATCGGCACCGAGGTCGATGCGTATTACTATTCTGCAAAGTGCCAGCAGACCATCGAGGCCTGCCTGCCCGATGCGAAATTCGTCAATGGATACAATCTGGTCAATTGGATCAAGATCGTCAAGAGCGAGCGGGAGATTTCATTTATCCGCAACGCAGCGCAGATCGTCCAGAAAGCGATGGATACGGCTTACAATCTGATCGATATCGGTGTCCGGCAATGTGATGTAGCAGCAGAAGTCGTAAAGACACAGATCAAAGGTACGGAGGAGTTTGGCGGAGAGTACAGTGCGATCGCACCGCTGATGCCCGCAGGTGTCCGCACATCCACCCCGCACCTTTCCTGGAACGACGATGTCTACAAGGACGGCGACACGGTCATCCTGGAACTTTCCGGGTGCTATCGGCATTACCATTGCCCGCTGTCACGGACTATGATCCTCGGTAATGCGGGGCAGAAAGTCCGTGATCTCGGCGCGACAGTTGCGGAAGGTCTGACGGCAGCTCTGGAAGGGATCAGGCCTGGAATGCTGGCAGAGGATGTGGAACGCATCTGGGCAAAGACGATCGAGAAGAGTGGCTTTGTCAAAGACAGCCGCATCGGCTACAGCATGGGTCTGGCCTATCCGCCCGACTGGGGTGAACACACCGCTTCGCTGCGTCCCGGGGATAAGACCGTACTGGTTCCCGGCATGACATTCCATATGATTCCCGGCATCTGGCTGGATGACTGCGGGGTCGACACATCTGAATCGTTCGTGGTGACAGAGACCGGTGCGGAGCCTTTCTGCCACTATCGGCGCGAGTTGCTGATCAAGTAAAAACGGAATGACTTTGCAAGGAGCAGGGCAATGAAAAAAGAAATCATTTTTACGGAAAAGGCCACCCCGCCGACGGCACCATACTCGCAGGCGATCCGCTGCGGTAATCAGGTATTCCTCGCAGGCGCATGCGGGGATGATCCTGTGACGGGTGAAATCATGGGCGGCGGCGATATGAAAGTCGAAGCAAAGTACTGCATGGATAATCTAAAGGCTGCGGTCGAAGCAGCCGGCGGTACGATGAACGACATCGTCAAAGTGCGTGTCTTCGTGACGGACATTGCACAGATGCCGGATTTCAACGCGGTTTATCCGACGTATTTCACGGATGGATACCTCCCGGCGCGGATCGCGATGCAGATCAGTGCGTTGGCTGGTGGTGCGCATCTTGAAGTAGAAGCAGAAGCGATTCTCGGATGACCTTGCAACAGGCACGGAAAGACCGGAAAACGCAGATTTTCGGCTATCTGCTCGCAGCGCTGGCAGCGTTCTGTTACAGCTGGCAGTCACCGATCACCAAACTGCTTCTCGCAGAAGGGGTGAGAGCTCTGGACGTCGTGACAGGGCTCTCTTTCTGCGCGGCTGTACTGATCGACGGATATCTTCTCGCGGCGGGGAAAGCACCGGCTGTCGCCGGGGAGATCAGAGCGCACTTTCCGGTCGTATTGTTGCAGGGAATCGCTAAATTTGGCGTCAATTTCGGACTCTTCCTGGGGCTGCGTACTATGCCGGCTGGTGTCCTGTCCGTCGTGTTTTATACAGCGCCTGCATTTGTCTGCATGTTTTTCATGATCACAAAGATCAAACCGGTCAGCACTGTTAACAAAGTCGCCGTGCTCTTTACGATCGCAGGATGTATTCTGGCGCTGGATGTCTTCGGTACGCCGCTTGGTGAACTGTCGGTCTCCGGGATCCTGCTGGGCATCCTCGCTGCGGTCAGCAGCGGTACTTATACTGTCCTGACTGATCTGAAAGGGAGGGAGATGAGCCTTCTTTCCATCACAGCCGGTGCCCTGACGGTCAACGCGGTGCTCGCGGCGGTAATCAATCCGGGAATGTTCCTGCGCATTCCGACGTTCACAGCAGCGGTCGCCGGTCTTTTCCTTTGTCAGGCGCTTGTTTCGAAGATCATGTCGATCGTAACGGAAACGAACGGTGTGATGCGGATCGGCGCAGAAAAGGCGTCCGTCGTCTTGTCGCTGGAAGTTCCTTTCACACTTCTGGTCGCATTCTTCACGCTTCAGGAAACGATGACACTGGTACAACTTGCGGGTGTCGGTCTGGTGATCGGTTCCGTTCTTCTTCTGCAGCGGTCAAAATAAATGTTCCTTTTTACTTTGATTGCAAATATCTTGCAACACTTCTCCATAATTGCGATACTTACTATATAGAGAAGCCAATCACTCTTTATGCGTATTGCAGAAAGCGTTTGACACGGCGACGAAAACGCTGACCGGTGCGGAATACATCCCTGTTGCTCTCGCGGGAGAGCAGGTCGTCGGCGGGATGAACTACTAGATCATCTGCCGACAGATCCCATCTGTCGCGGAATTGGCGGAGGATGCTGGTACGTATCAGGTCGTCGAGATCTATAATGATTTCGAGGGCGGCGCCACCATCACATCTATCAGAGACTTCGATCTGACAGCTTATACAGATGGGGCCGGCTATGTTCCGGATACTGAACCGATCGACGGCGGCTGGGGATCCCCGGCAGATGCTTCGGCAGCAGTGATCCCGGAAAATGCGCAGGCAGCTTTTGATAAAGCAACTGCTGATCTGGACAAAGGCGAACTGACCCCGGCGGCGCTGCTGGCGAGCACGGCATCCCCGTTCAAGTTCGCGAAAGATGTTGCAGACGCGATCGGTCTCAAGGAAGAGGAGAACGGCTTTGAATACATCAAGGCAGTCGCGGCGAAGACCGGTGTCCTGTTACCGGAAGGCCTGAAGGACCTTGAGCACAAGGAAGTCCGCCACACCGGCGTCATGAAGGTGGAGGAGATGGAATCCGCCGTCAGGGAGGCGCTGAGTCATAAATAAGATACGACAGCTAGATCCTTGTAATACAAAAGGGAATGCCCGCGGGCATTCCCTTTTGCGTTATATGAGGTGCAAAGCTGAAGCACATATTTTCTTGCGTCACTGCAATCTGCGGTGAATGATGGGCATAGGCAAACCAGTCTTGTGTAAGGGGAACATAGGACTGGTCTGCCTCCGCCTTTCTATTTTAAAGAGGAATGTTGCCATGCTTCTTCGCAGGCAGACTCGCTCTTTTAGACGCCAGCATGTCGAATGCGCAGATGATGCGTTTTCTTGTGTCGGCAGGCTCGATGACATCGTCGACATAGCCCATTTTTGCAGCCACGTAGGGGTTGTTGAAGTTGTCTTCGTATTCCTGGATCTTTTCCTGCCTCTTCTGGACGGGGTCATCTGCTTCCTTGATCTCTTTTCTGATCGAAGAAATGATATTGACGGCCCCGGAAGCGCCCATGACGGCGACCTGTGCCGTCGGCCAGGCGAAGTTGACATCGCAGCCCAGCGCCTTGTTGCTCATCGCGATATAGGCGCCGCCATACGCTTTTCTGGTGATCAGAGAGACCATCGGTACAGTGGCTTCGGAGTATGCATAGAGCAGTTTCGCACCGTGGCGGATGATGCCGCCGTATTCCTGGTCGACGCCGGGAAGGTATCCGGGGGTATCTACGATCGTCAGCAGCGGGATGTTGAACGCATCGCAGCGTCTTACGAAGCGGGCTGCCTTGTCGGACGAGTTGATGTCGAGGCATCCGGCAGAGACTTTTGGCTGGCTGGCGATGACACCGACCGTCTGTCCGTTCATGCGGATGAAGCAGGTGATGACATTCTTTGCATAATCGCCGGAGATGTCAAAGTACTCGCCGTTATCTGCCAGACTCTTGATGATGGCATACATATCATAGGCTTTGTTCGGATTGTCCGGAATGATGGTATCCAGTTCCGGGCAGGTCCTGTTCGGGTCATCCGTCGTGGCATATACCGGCGGCATTTCCATATTGTTAGAGGGGAAGTACCCCAGTACCTGCTTGACAGCCCGGATGGTTTCCTCTTCCGAATTGCCCACAAAATGCGCGTTGCCGCTTTTTCGCAGGTTGGCCTTCGCACCGCCGAGTTCCTCCGCTGACACGTCTTCTCCGGTGACTGTTTTAATGACTGCCGGGCCGGCGATGAACATCTGGCTGGTCTTATCGACCATGAAGATGAAGTCTGTGATCGCCGGGCTATATGCTGCGCCGCCCGCGCAGGGGCCTAAAATGACCGAGATCTGCGGGATGACGCCCGAGCAGAGCGTATTGTTTTTGAAAATCAGGGAATAGGCATACTGCGCAGCGACACCTTCTTCAATACGTGCGCCGCCGCCATCGTTAATCCCTACGACCGGTGCGCCCATTTTCAGCGCCATTTCCTGCACCTGCAGGATCTTATAGGCATGTGCTTCACCAAGAGAGCCGCCTGCTACAGTGAAGTCCTGAGAGAATGCGAACACCAGACGCCCATCCACCTGTCCATAGCCGACAACGACGCCTTCATCCGGTAATTCTTTGCCTGCCATGCTGAAATTGGTGCACCGGTGCGCAACAAAAGTCTCCAGTTCTACAAACGTTCCTTTATCAAAAAGAAGATCGAGCCGTTCTCTTGCAGTCAGTTTTCCGCGATCATGTTGGGCCTGGATCTTTTTCTCTCCGCCGCCCTGCATGATGACAGCTTTCTTTTCGCGAAGCAGTTCGAGCTTGGTCATCCTGAAAGCCTCCTTTGCTGTACATATATTGATTCGCCAGATATGCCTTTCTTCGTTTTCGATAATAGAAAATCGGAAAGATCTCTTGCAACTGACAAGATGTACCACGCTTTTTCATTCTTTCTGTACAAAATGCGTTCCGGCCAGGTATTGGTACGGTGCGATGCTCAAATTGCAGTAATATATAAGAAACTTAGTACCGGGTTGCTAAAGTGTCCTAAAAAATAACTTCATCGATATACAACATGGCAGATGACCGTTTTTCGATGCGGGCGCTACAATGCAAGCGAACAGAAAATATTTGACTTTTCTGAGCAATTGTCGCGACTACTTGTTACCTACCGTTTCCAAACCAAGAGGAGGGAAGGAATATGTTAGCATTTTCGAAAGAAGAATACCAGGAGAGACTGAAGAAGGTACAGGCCAGCATGGAGAGCAAAGGTATTGAACTGCTGCTGATCTCCGACCCGGCAAACATCTGCTACCTGACAGGTCTTGATTCCTGGAGTTTCTACGTGCATCAGATGCTCGTCGTACCGATCGATGAGGATCAGCCGTATGCGATCCTGAGAAAGATCGACTGCGCAGCAGCCAGACATACGACCTGGCTCGACGATGCGCACCTGATTGACTACCCGGACTACCTCGTCCACAATCCGGTCGATCATATGACCGACTTTGCCTGTGACTTTATCAATAAGCATGGCTTTGCGGACAACAAGACTGTTGCTGTAGAGAAGGATATCTGGTGGTTCACCGCCATGAGCGGCGAGCACATCAATGCCGGTCTTTCCAATGCAAAGGCGATCGTTGACTCCGGTCTTCTGGTCAACTGGGTTAAGGCTGTCAAGTCCGATGCTGAGATCGAAGTCATGCGCAAGGCAGCTAAGATCACAGAGAAGATCTTTGACGCGGTGTATGAGCACATCCGTCCCGGCGTCCGCGAATGCGACGCTGCTGCGGAAGTTTACAAAGCCGGTATCAAGGGTACTGATGAATACGGCGGTGAGTTCTGCGCGATGATGCCGTTCATGGCTTGCGGCGACAGATCCGATGCCTGCCATCTGCCCTGGACATCCGAACCTTACAAAGAGGGTCAGGTCCTCATGTTCGAGTGGGCTGGTGTCTACAAGAGATATCATCACCCCACATGCCGTACGATCGTCATCGGCAAGCCGAAGTATGAGAGCATGATCGAAACTTCCAAGATCGTTGTCGAAGCACTGAATGCGGCACTGGAAGTTGCAAAACCGGGCGAACCTGTCTCGGCGATTCCTGCAGCCTGCGCAAAGGTCTACGAAAAGTACGGAATCGAGATCGTCAGCCCCGTCCGCAACGGCTACTCTGTTGGTCTGAACTTCCCGCCTGACTGGGCAGAGCGTACCATCAGCCTGCGTGACAGCGATGAAACGATCCTGCAGAAGGGTATGACATTCCATCTTCGTTCCGACAACCTTGGCTTCGCACCGATCCCGGGCGAAGACCCCTATGGCATCCACTTCTCGGAAGGCATTGCGATCACAGAAAACGGTTGCGAACCGCTCGCGCACATCAAGCGCGAACTGCACATCGCGAAATAAAGCATGAAAAAATCAAGGTTGCTGCGCTTTTGCGGCAACCTTGACTTGCTTTCGCGGATAATCAAAGAAAGGAGAAAGTTATGAGTGGCACATTGATGGGACTTCCATTCATAGATGGTTGCGTATTTATTCTGTACCTTGTAGCACTTGTAGCTGTTGGCGTTTACTTCTCAAAGAAGGTTGAAAGCGCAAAAGACTTTAGTTCTGCCGGACAGAGACTGACGGTCCCGGTCATCATGGGCAGCGTCATGGCCAGCTGGTTCGGAGCATTTACCGGATCCGGTGCTCCGGGGAGCATCTGGGAAACCGGTCTGGTCATGGGTACCACATTCCTCGGATATCATGTGGGTTTGCTGATCATGGGCCTGATGGCAAAGCAGATGAGAGAAACGGGTGCTCTGACATATCCGGATTTCATTGCCTACCAGTTCGGTGACGTAGCAAGAATGCCTACTGCTATCGCCAGCCTTCTGACACTGCTCGGCACATGCGCCGGTCAGTTTGTAGCCTGTGGCACGATGCTTAGCCTGCTTGGGGTTTGCTCATTTAACACAGGTATTATTCTTGGCGGCACCATTATTCTTATTCTGACAATCTCGGGTGGCCTTTTCGGTGTTGCTATGACAGATACGATCCAGCAGGTTTTCATCACAGTCATTTGTGTCATCGCAGTTCCGATCGTTGCATTCCACAATGCCGGAGGAGTTTCCTTCGTATTTGAAAATACGGATCCTGCTAAACTGAGTTGGTTCACCGGCATGCCCGCTGCTGCACTGATTGCTGCATTCGCAGGTAACGCACTTGCCTTTGCGACAGACCCTGCCTTTGCACAGCGTGTATTTGCAGCAAAAGATACAAAATCCGCAAGCCTGGGTATCAATGGCGGCAACATCGTGTGTATCTTCATGGAGTTTGCGATCTGGTTTTCGGTTTTCACAATGCCGTTCCTGTTCCCGGAACTCAACGATGGTTCCAGATTTGTGGCTTCGGTCATCATCGAGTTCATGCCGCCGATCATCAAGGGCCTGGGCATTGCTGCCTTCTCCAGCCTCCTGATTACTACAGGCGACACCTATCTGCTCACCATGTCCTCGGTACTGATGACGGATATCTATCCGAAAATCAAGAAGAACATTACCGACAGACAGGTTCTGGTTGGCGGACGTGTCGCAGCCCTCATCGTTGGACTGTTCTCGATGGCCATCGGTCTCTGGCTGCAGAACATCATGAGCGCGATCACACTGTTCTACGGTGCGTATGGCTCGGCGGTCACGGTGCCGGTACTCCTGAGCTGTTCCAAGAAGATCAGAGACTTCATGAACGGCAAGGTCGTTGCGGCAGGCATCTTTATCACCCTGTTTGTCACGGCAGCCATCGACTTGTGGGGCGGCATGAGATACGGCGTATTTGTCGGTGTTGGCCTTAATATCATAATCTGTCTGGTTGGCTCGGCTATTTTCAAGAAAGACACTAATAAAGAGGCCTGATCATAGAAAGCGGATCATGGCCTGACAAGGAGTAAACAACTATGATTGGAGAAAAGATCATTCACAAAACGATTATGTCGGGCATGGATGGCCATTACGTTGGCAATCTCGTCAATGGCACAAAGATGCTTGACTACTTCGGAGATGTAGCGACCGAATTGCTCGTTCGTGTAGACGGCGATCTGAGCCTGCTGCGTTCCTACAAATCCGTGGACTTTCTGGCCCCGGTCCATGTAGGCGACTTCATGGAATACCACGGCTGGATCGAGAAGAAAGGCAACACTTCCTACGAAGTGCACTGCGAAGCATGGAAAGTTGTAACCATGCCGGACGACTTCAAGATCAAGCATGAATTCCTCGATGGCGTGCAGGGCGAACCCAACCTTCTGCACCTGAAGGATACGGCAGCGATCGTCTGCGATCCGCCGATCCTTTGCGGCAAGGCGGTCATGGTCCTGATCATCCCGAAGGATTGTCAGAGAGGTCCGCAGGATCCGAAATTTGCGGAGTAGTCAACTGACGCATGGCACAAAAAACACCGGTTGCTTTCAGGGCAGCCGGTGTTTTTCAAATTATCAACGCTATTTGTGACCGACCCTGACGCATAGTTCCAGAAGGAAGAAGTCGTCCGGATTTTTAAGTGACAATCCGGTCAGTTCCTCGATCTTATTGAGACGGTAGGTGAGCGAGTGGCGATGCAGGAAGAGGATTCTCGACGCTTCCGATAGATTTTTACATTCCAGATAACATTTCAGCGTCGTGATCAGGTCATCGGAACTCATCAGTCTGTCATGCTCATACACAGGCGTCAGGATTGCCTGGATCGTTTTCATCATCTCCGGATCAGCACTGAGATAGGAAAGGACATTGTGCAGAGCAGTCCTCTTGAACTTCAGGAATGCATTCTGGCCGATCACAGGTTCACAGAGGCCGAGCGCGATTTTGGCGTTGTGGAACAGTTTACCGAAATTGGGAGGATTATCGCTCGGCTCACTGATGCCCCAGGTGAAATAGATATCCGGGAAGACTTTATGCAGTCTCTTCCACAGGGTATCGATACAGACATCAAACAGGAGCGTGTCCTGATACTCGATGAAAAGAATCAGCTCTCCTTGCTGGTATGTGACAAGCGTCTCCCATTGACACTGATGCGAGATGCGGAGTATTTCCTCTTTCAGGCTGACGATGTTTTCACGGATCCACAGATCGCTGACGGGCTGCACATCGGCAGCCGTGATGAAAACATTACCGACGATGCAGAAATAGGGTTTTCTGAGATCAAGCCCGAGGTTGTGTGCTTTTTCGTTCAGATTGTCAAAGTCTTCGGTTTTTGCTCTGGTCATCTCCAGAATGAAGTCGTCTTTCAAATTCTGGTTGGACGTCTGGAGGACCCACTCTTTATCAAACCACAGCGCGAGCGGCCACGAAAGATAATGTGTGAACAGGTTCTTGTCAAACGAGGAGCCATTCAGAAATGGCTCTATATAGACATTGCCATATACATAATTGTTGATGGCAATCGGGTACAGGCTATGATTCTTCGCCAGAGTGATATCAGACAGCAAACGTTTTTTGTCGGATGTCGGGTGACTTTGTCCCTTGATCTCGTCATTTGCATCTAATATGACCACTTTGCCCTGAAAAAACCTCGATAGAATGACGGCTGCCTGCTTCAGGGGCTGATTTGACAGATAAGCCTGGAGCAACTGGTTCTGCACATTCGTGAACTGGTTGTGTTCTGTGATCGCATCCTCGCGGAGAAGGTCCAGCACACTTTTTGTGATGTCTGCAAAACGGCAGCCCCAGGGGATATGAATCAGCGGAAAAGGTGCATACTCCTCTAAATACTGCATCACGCGGTCCGGCACGTGGAGAGAGTCGGATGGCCGCGCAATAAAAAGGGCACTGGCGCCGGATTCATGAAGCCCTTTGACAAAATCATAAAACAGGTCCTCATCATCCAGTTCCGCTGCCGTGGAAAGGATCATTTCATTTTTCTTGACAAAGTTCTCGACAGGGTATTCGGTCACAGAGATGTGCTCGATCTCTTTGGTGTCGAGGAGTGATTCACCGTAGAGAACTTTATACCATGACGCCGGTTCCGTTTCTAAAAAGGTCCTTACTGTCAGCATCGTTTCCCTCCTCTGCATGCTATTTCAGAAAATTCGCCAACATTTTAACATGCTTCGTCCGGGAAATAAAGAGGAACATTTGAAACAGCGAAATAGTGTACAAAATTGGCAGGCCAGTTTCAACCATTCTGTCCATTGAAGCCGTGCCGAGCCGGGACTAAAGTGTTGATGACGGTGGAAGTATAGGCATGTGCACCGGTAATTGGAGGAAAAGAAAATGTTCAAAAAAGTAGTGGTTGATCCCGTACACTGCAAGGAATGCGGGTACTGCATCAAATTCTGCCCGAAAGGCGCTCTGTCAAAGGGGACAGAATTAAACAAAAAAGGCTATCATCCCCCTGTTGTGAACGATGACTGTGTTTCCTGCGGGACATGCGCTCTGGTTTGTCCGGACGCCGCGATCAGTGTTTACAAGGAGTAGAATTCGGAGGAGAGAAAATGGAAAAGCGTGTATTCATGGAAGGGAATGAAGCAATGGCCGAAGCGGCGATCAGAGCCGGCTGCAAGCTGTTCTTCGGGTATCCCATCACCCCGGCGACAGAAGTGCTCGAGTATTATGCGAGAGCCATGGCTGAGCGTCCGGAAGAAGAGATCATGGTCGTCCAGGCGGAGACCGAGCTGGCGGCTTTCAGCATGGTGGCAGGCGCTGCTGCTTCCGGCAACCGCGCTATGACAGCCACGTCCGGCCCCGGATTCAGCCTTGGTCAGGAATCGATGTCCTTCATGTCGGCGGCTGAGATCCCGGCAGTGGTCGTTGACTCGATGCGTCCGGGCCCCGGAGACGGGGAGATCCTGCCGGCGCAGGGTGATTATTTCCAGGCGGTCAAGGGTGGCGGCCACGGGGACTACAACACTCTGGTGCTGGCGCCGTATTCCATCCAGGAGATGTGTGACCTGATCCAGGAAGCCTTTGTCCTCGCAGAAAAGTACTGCAACCCCGTCGTGATGCTGGTCGACTCGACGCTCTCCAAAATGAGAGAAGCTGTCGCGCTGCCGGGCTATACCGAAGTGCCTGATCCGGACAGCAAACCGAATGCGCTGCGCGGCTGCGGCAAGGAAGAATCCCATCACATCATCACCTCCGGTGACGGCGCTGTGCAGTGGGGCGAATACAACGACATGCTGCAGGAAAAGTTCAAGAAGATGCGTGAGAACGAGGTCCGCTACGAGAGCTACGAAGTAGAAGATGCGGATATCGTCATGGTCGCATACGGCTCGATGGCGCGTGTCTGCCAGAGCGCAATGCGCATGGCAAGAGAGAAAGGTATCAAGGCCGGGATGATCCGTCCGATTTCGCTGTGGCCGTTCCCCAAGGAAGCGATTGCAGCCGTCGGAGATAAAAAGATCCTGGTATGCGAACTGAGTGCCGGACAGATGGTAGAAGACGTACAGCTCTCTGTGAAGGACCGCGACAATGTGTATTTCCACGGAAAGCTGGGCGGTGCAACACCGACTGCGGACGATATTCTTTCGAAGATTGAAGAGGTGATCGGAGCATGAAAACAGTATATGAAAAGCCGGCGGTATTTAAAGAGGCCGTTACAAACTACTGCGCAGGCTGCGGACATGGTATTGTCAGCAAGCTGATCGCGGAACTGATCGATGAGATGGACCTGCAGGAGAAGGGCATCATGGTATGGCCGGTTGGCTGCTCGGTTCTCTCCGACAGATATTTCAAAATGGATACATTCGTCGCGATGCACGGCAGAGCGCCGGCAACAGCGACCGGGATCAAAAGAGCCCGCCCCGACAAACTCGTCATGGTCTATCAGGGTGACGGCGATCTGGTCTCCGAAGGTATGGCGGAAATCATGCACGCTGCGATCCGCGGCGAAAAACTGTCGATCGTCTTTATCAACAATGCGATCTTCGGTATGACCGGCGGACAGATGGCTGCAACGACACTGATCGGGCAGACCGCTTCGACGGCACCGCTCGGCAGAAAGACAGAGACATCGGGTTACCCGATGCGCATGGCGGAAACGCTCGCAACCATGCCCGGCGTCAGCTACAGCGCACGCTGCACGATCAACACGCCCGCAAGGATTCGTGAATGCAAGAAGATGATCAAGAAGATCTATGAGATGCAGATGTCGGATCAGCATGGGCTGTGCTTCCTGGAGATCCTGTCCCCGTGTCCGACCGGTTGGAATACGACACCGGTGAACGCGCTTGACTGGATCGATGAGAAGATGGTAGAGACGTATCCCCTTGGACTGTTCAAAGATGAGGAGAGTGAATAATATGAAAATGGAAATGCTGTTCTCGGGCATCGGCGGCCAGGGCGTTATGGCACTTGGAGAATCAATCTGCGCAGCAGCGATCAAAGCCGGCTATGAAGTGACTTTCGTGCCGTTCTACGGATCGGAGAAACGCGGCGGCAGAACGATGTGCAATATCGTGATTGCTGATCAGATGGAAAGCCCCATCGTTGCAAAGCCGTCCATCATGCTGATCATGGACGAACGTTCTCTGGAGGACTACCAGGATACGATCGCCAAGGACGGGACGCTGATCATCAATACCAACCTGGTCGGCATTGAACCTTCCTGCGAATGTGCAAAGATCGTCAAGCTGCCGTTCTATGATATGGCGGAGCAGGTCGGGACAGTGAAGTCTGCGAATATGGTCGCGATGGGTGCTGTTGCGCAGCTGCTGCCCATGATCAAGTATGAGGACCTCGCGGGTGAAGTAGAAGCCTACTTCAGCAAGAAGCCCAAGCTGATCCCGGCCAATCTGGAGGCGCTGCGGATCGGTTATGAAACCGAGTTCTAAGGTATAACTGGTTGAAAAAAGAACTGCCACATCAAGCTCAGTCTTGTCTGGCAGTTCTTTTCGAGTTTATCCTGTAACAATTGTATTCAATAATCAGGAGGTACGCAAAATGTTAGCTTTTTCGAAAGAAGAGTATCAGGATCGCCTGAGAAAAGTCAAAGAACGCATGGCGGAACAGGGCATCGATTTGCTTCTGGTTTCAGATCCTGCAAACATCTGTTATATCAGCGGCTATGATGCATGGAGCTGGTATGTTCATCAGCTCCTTGTCGTCCCGATGGATGAGGATATGCCGTATCTGGTACTGCGCGGCAGCGACGTTCCGGGGATCAGACATACCACCTGGCTGGATGACGACCATGCCTGGGGATTCCCGGATCTTTATGTAGACAACGCATTCGGCGACCATGTCATGGATTTCGCTTCTGATCTCATCAATCAGCATGGATTCGCTGACAACAAGGTCGTGGCGGTCGAGAAGGACTGCCAGCAGTTTACAGGCGCCTGCCTGGAGCATCTGGTGAAAGGCCTGCCCAATGCGAAGGCGATCGTGGATTCCAAGCTCCTCGTCAACTGGGTGAAAGTCGTCAAATCCGATGCGGAGGTGGAGGCGGTCCGCGTTGCGGCGAAGATCACACAGAAGATCTTTGAAACGGTATTCGAAACCGTCCATCCGGGGGTGCGCCAGTGCGATGTGGCTGCAGCCGTCTATGCGGTAGGGGCCAGAGGCGTTGATGACTATGCCGGGGAGTACGCAGCGATGTTCCCCTTCATGGCGTGCGGCGAACGTTCCGATGCATGTCATCTGGCGTGGACCAATGAACCGTACAAAGAGGGCGAGGTCCTGATGTTCGAGTGGTCCGGCGTACACAAGAGATACCATATGCCGACCTGTCGGACGATCGCGATCGGCGAGCCGAAGTACCAGAGCATGTATGACACCACACAGATTGTCACGGAAGCACTGACCGCGGCGCTGGGGGCTGCGAAGCCGGGCAATCTTGTGGAAGATGTGCCGCTTGCGGCAGACAAGGTCTATGAAAAGTACGGTGTGCCTACGGAAGGGCATGTCCGCATGGGGTATTCTGTTGGCCTGAACTACCCGCCGAACTGGGCGGAGCATACGATCAGCCTGCGCAAAGGCGACAAGACCGTGCTGCAGAAGAACATGACGTTCCATCTCCGCTCCGACAACTGGGGCATCGTTCTTGATCCGACGGAAGAACCTTATGGCATCCACTTCTCGGAAGGCATCGTGATCACCGATAAAGGAGCTGAACCTCTGACAAATCTGCCCAGAGAACTGCATATTGCCAGATAGTTACTGTTTGAGTCTGCTTTCCCGCCTGGGAAAGCAGACTCAATAGTCTTTTTTTTAAACCTGTTTTTGTGATGAAAAGAAACGCATTCCGTGCAAGGGCACTGATGGCCCTTGCGATGATCATCTTCGGGAGCACCGGTTTGATCAGACGGCAGATCGAGATGGATTCCGGCCTGCTGGCGTTTTGCCGCGGCGGCATCGGTTTTTGTTTTATCATCCTTGTCGTCATTCTGACACGCAGATCGCTTTCCTGGCAGACCGTAAAAGAGAACCTGCCGATGCTCATCCTCTCCGGCCTGGTGATGAGCGCCAACTGGATCTCCTATTTGGAAGCATTCAAGTATAATACGATCGCCTTTGAGGATCTGCTCTATCATATTACCCCCTGTCTTGTCATGCTGTCCTCGGCGGCTATTTTTAAAGAACCTCTGGGATGGCGGAAGATCGTCTGCATCGGTATCGCGTTTATCGGGATCGCTCTGGTGTCCGGGGGGATAGGGCAGGATGATCTCGATATTGAAATGAAAGGGGTCTTTTATATCGCGATCGCGATACTGACCTATGCGGCCATTGTCATTTTGAATAAGAAAACGCCGGATGTTCCCGCCAATGAAAAAACGGTCACACAACTTTTCGTTGTCACCATCGTCCTCGGCGTTTATGCTGTTATCAGGATAGGGAACGGTGTTGCTTTGCCGGACTTTACGCCGTCGTCCGTTTTCTTCATCCTTGTGATCGGCGCCGTCCATACCGGCCTTGTCTATCTGCTGTTTTTTGCTGCCATGAAGGATCTGGATGTGCAGACGATCGCGGTCTATGCATATATCGATCCGGTGACGGCTGTTTTTCTGTCTACGGTCATACTGCGTGAGCCGATGAGCCCGATTCAGATCGCCGGGGCAGTCATCTTTCTGTCGGCCGCTGTCGCCAGTGAACTGCAGCCCGGCAAATCATTGTCACAATGACAAACTGTACAAAACGAAGCCTGCGCTTTCAGACAACCTTACCATAACAAGTGAAATGCCCCGATGCTATGATGAAGGCACAGAAATCCTTGAATTTTAAGGTGTGATGGAGGAATACAAATGGATAAGATCAGAGAAGAACTGCAGCAGTTCGAACAGGAAGTGATTGGTCTCAGAAGAGACATTCATCAGCATCCGGAGCTCGGTAAGCAGGAAACCCGCACTTCCAAGATCGTGGAAGACTATTTAAACAGCCTGGGCATTGAGACGACCCGTGTTTACAACACCGGCATTGTCGGCCTGCTCAAAGGCGGCAAGCCTGGCAAGACCATTCTTTTCCGTGCAGATATGGATGCGCTGCCGGTCACGGAAGAGACGGATGTACCGTATAAGTCCGAAACGGATGGCGTGATGCACGCCTGCGGGCATGACGCGCACACAGCAATGCTGCTCGTAGCAGCCAGAGCCCTTGCGGCCCATAAAGACGAACTCTGCGGCAACGTGAAGTTTGTCTTCCAGCCGGATGAAGAAGGGGCCAGCGACACCGGCGCCTACAATATGGTCAGACTGGGTGTACTGGAAAACCCGAAGGTCGATGCTTCCTTCTCCATGCATATCTGGTCGCAGCTTGACAGCGGTCTGTTCGGTCTTGCTGCAGGCCCTGCCTGGGGTGAGATGTATAGCTTCAAGATCAAAGTGACAGGCAAATCCGGACATACCGGAGCACCGCACGAAGCGATCGATCCGATCCTCTGCGCTTCTGCGATCGTGCAGTCCGTGCAGGCAATCCAGACCCGTGAGATCAGCCTCAGAGACACGACCGTCATCATGTTTGGCTCTATCCATGGCGGCGACGCGAACAATATTATCCCCGAGACAGTAGAGATGAGCGGCTCGCTGCGGTATATGTACGATGGCAGTGATGATCTGCCGAACCATCCGCTGAAGAGATTCAGGGAAATGGTTGAAAACGTGGCGAGAGTCTACCACTGCAAGGTGGATGTTGATCTGGACCTCGGCGCTTATACGGTCATCAATGATCCGGACTTTGTAGACTTCATGAAGCAGGACGTGCTGTCGCAGATCACTGAGCCGAGCAATGTGGTGCCCTTCACGTCGATGGTCGGGGAAGATGTTTCTGCGTTCATCAACAAGAGCAACATCCCCGGCGCTATGATGTACCTCGGTGCGCGTTCTGAAGAGGCCGGCGCCATCTACCCGCATCACCACTCCAAGTTCAACATTGATGAAAAGAACCTCATCAAGGGTGTTGAGGTCTTTGTCAGAACTGCACTGGCGTATCTCCGCTAAGAGGGAAGCGATATGGATCTGAAGGCGGAAATCAAGGCGGTAGAGCCCGAAGTCGTAGAGATTCGAAGGGATATCCACCGGCATCCCGAAATGGGAAAAGAAGAGTTCCGCACGGCGGAACTGGTGGAGAGGCATCTCGGAGAGTGCGGCATCAGGACGCAGCGGCTCTACAATACGGGAGTCCTTGGAATACTTGAAGGATCAAAGCCGGGAAAAACACTTCTTCTTCGCGCCGATATGGATGCCCTTCCTGTGCAGGAAGAAGCAGATGTCCCATTTAAATCAGAGTCCGCAGGCATCATGCATGCCTGCGGGCATGATACGCATGTCGCAATGCTCCTGGGGGCTGCCAAGGTACTGGCGGCCCACAGAGACGATATAGCAGGCACCATCAAATTCGTCTTCCAGCCCGATGAGGAAGGCGCCTTTGATACGGGCGCGGGACACATGGTGGCAGAAGGGGTGCTGGAGGATCCAAGACCGGATGCATCTTTTGCGATGCATATCTGGACACCTCTTGAATCCGGTAAGATCGGCATCACAGATGAGACCGCCATGGGCGAATGCTACAGTTTCCGCATCGTATTAAAAGGAAAAGGCGGCCATTCCTCTTCGCCTCATCAGGCCGTCGACCCGGTGCTTTGTGCCGCAGCGATCATTCAGAATACGCAGGCAGTGCAGACCAGAGAGATCAGTCTGCAGGAAACGACCGTCATCATGTTCTGCCGTGTGCGTGCCGGCGATGCGAATAACATCATCCCCGATACAGCCGAACTGGAAGGAACGATCCGGTATATGTACGATGGCGGTGATGATTCGCCGCAGCAGCCGCGCGTGCGGTTCCAACGCATGGTGGAAGGCATCTGCGCAGCGTACAGAGTGGAGCCGGAGATCACATTCGAACCCGGGAGTTATGCAGTCGTCAACGACCGCGAGTTTGTCAATTTCCTGAAAAAAGACGTGTTCCCGGAAGTGGTGGCAGAAGACCAGGTGGTCTTTTGCAATACCCTGGGCGGCGAAGATTTTTCAGAGTATCTGAACCGCAACCATGTCCCCGGAGCAATCATTTTCCTGGGGACCGGCAATCCGGAACTCGGCAGTGATTATCCGCATCATTCCCCCTTCTTTAAGGTGGACGAATCAAGCCTGTCAACAGGGGTGAGCGTTTTTGTCAACGCCGCGCTCAAGTTCCTGCAGGCGTAAGAACGGATAAAAGAATAGTGCTCTATGATAAAGATAACATGCGAAACGCATGTTATCTTTTTATGCAGCTCTGCTGCCGGATAGTGAAACCCCGTCCCGGGTAAGCGGGGCGGGGTATCACGGTCAAAGATAATGTGGTTGGGGAAAAATGACTGCTATGGGATTACTTTGCGACAAACAGCTCTCTCTTGACGTTTGCCAGCGCTTCACATCCGGTATCTGTGATCACGATGCCTTCGGAAAAATGGATGCCGAATGGCTCTTCGGAAGGATCCAGAACAAGACCCCAGTTGTCGGAACGCAGATGGAATGTCATGTTCTTCTGCAGGACGGTCTTGTCACCGATGCGCGGGCTGATGGTGTGTTCACCCCAGTCCGGGGGATAGTTCAGGCCTACGGAATAGCCCATACGCGTGCGCCCTTCGGCAGAGAGACCATATTTTTCGTACACCTTGGCCGCAGCGAGCGGAATGTCCTCGGCAAGGTTCCCGGGTTTTGCAACTTCCATCGCTGCGTTGAGAGCTTCGATGACGATATCCGACATCTTTCTCATATTGGCAAGTCTGGGTTCGCCGATGGCGACGGTCCGGCAGGTCGGCAGGTGATATCTCTTATAGACACCGGCCCACTCGAACATCAGAACATCGCCTTCCTGATAGGGTTCGTTGGTCCAGGCGAGATGGCAGGCGTCGGAACGCTCCCCGCACGCCATGAAGGGCATTGCGGCTGCGTATTCCCCTGCATAGTCGCCGACACCTCTGGCACCCGCTGCATAGACTGCCGCAGCGACATCGCACTGACGTACGCCGGGGCGGATCGTGTTGTAGAGTGTCTCGAAAATACTATGTGTGGTTTTTGCAGCAATGCGGACCGCTTCTACTTCTGCATCCGACTTGACGAGTTTGACCCAGTTGATCAACCGTTTGCTGTCAACGACGGCCTTGACATCTTCCAGTCCGGCTGTCAGATGTTCCATGCTGGCAACGGTGAGCTGATAACTGTCTTTTTCAACGCCCATCACCTTATTGCGGACCAGGCCTTTTTGATTCATAAACTGCGCAATGAAGTCCATTGCATGCTCACTCGTATTGTCGATGTAGTAATCCGGATACCCGACGCGATGCTCCTCATCGACCCATGCGGTGTGTCTGGCGGACGGCACATCACTGTCGCGCAGCAGCAGATAGGGCTGGTCTTCGTCCAGAGACAGGATCAATGCCTGCGGCACATAGAATGTCCAGGCGTCATAACCACTGAGATAGCAGATGTTTGCGGGGTCGGTGACAAACATCACATCGATGCCGCGTTCCGCCATCTGGTTCTTTACTTTTTTAACGCGATCTAAATACTCTTCTTTTGCGAATGCAAGCATTTCATCAGCCTCCTTACATGATAAAAGCGGCAGTATTGGTAATGATAATTTGATAATAGTTGCCTGTTGGCCTCGGGAAAACGTTCAAATTGTAAGAATAATGCCGTGCCCTTTTGGACAGTTTAATACGGGCCCGTGCGGGTCATAAGTCCCTCTTGCTAACATGTCCTAAAACGCAGGCGGGGTTTCCAACAACCTGTCCATTGTTAGAAAAGGCACCAAAAAATACACTAATGTCATCAGGAAAAGTCTATCATTTCATGAAACAAAGGATAACGGTGCACCATGAAACAGAAGATGACCATAGCGGATCTCAAACGCTATAAAGAGGAAGGCAAGATCTTCACAGAAATCGTGTGCTACGACTACATGATGGCAACACTCGTCGAGGAGAGTAAGACAGAGGCGATTCTTGTAGGGGACTCTCTGGCAAATGTCGTCGATGGGCTGGCCACCACATTGCCGGTCACGATGGATACCATGATCTACCACATCCAGTCCGTCGTCAAAGCAGCTCCGAATACCCTGATCATCGGGGATATGCCGTTCGGTTCCTACAACATCAGCACAGAGAAGGCTGTGGAAAACGCCACCCGGCTGATGAAGGAAGGTGGTTGCGACTGTGTCAAACTGGAGGGCGGCCTGGAGATCGTTGAACAGGTGGCGGCCATCGTCAAAGCCGGCATTCCTGTCGTGGGCCACATCGGCGTTATGCCGCAGACGGCAAACAGCACGGGCGGATTCAAAGTGCGCGGTGCGACAAAAGAGTCTGCGGATCAGCTGCTGGAAGAGGCACTGGCGCTTGAAAAGGCCGGCGTGTGCTGCCTTTGCCTGGAGTGCATGCCCAGCGTCGTCGCGAAGAAGATCACCGAGTCGATCAGCGTCCCGACCCTCGGCGCAGGCGCAGGCCCGTACTGCGACGGGCAGGAACTGAATATCTACGATATGACAGGGATGTTCAGTGCCTACAAGCCGAAGTATGTGAAGCGTTACAGCGACCTGCACGGCGAGATCACATCGATCCTGGACACCTTCCACGATGAATGTGCTGACGGGACATTTCCGTCCCCTGAGAATAGTTATAACAATCAAGTCGAAGGATATTGATTTACCTAAAAGGAGGATATCATGAAATACGCTAAGAGAGTTGAGAGAATGGATGACCCGATCGGTGTTGTCGTCAATGTATTCCATTCCATGGGCGATCCGTCGATGATCAGTTTTTCCGGCGGGGCACCTGCAGGGGAATGCACCCCGATCGAGGAGGTGCGCGAGATCGCAACGGAGCTCCTCAGCGACAAAGAAAAAGCTTCGGAGATCCTGGAATACGGCGAGCTCGTAGGCCGTTCGGACCTGCGCCAGGTGGTCATCGATCATCTGATGCCGCGCTGCGGGATCGAGGCAGACAAAGATAATATCATCATCCTCACCGGTGGCCAGGAAGGCATCAGCCTGACCTGCCAGCTGTTCCTGGAAGAGGGCGATGTCGTTCTGACAGAGGACCCCACATTCTTCCATGGCATGGGCACCTTCGCCATGATGGGCGTGGAGTGCATCGGCGTTGAGATGGATGAAAACGGAATGATCATCGAGGATCTCGAGAAGAAGATCGAACAGTATCAGCCCAAAATGGTCTATACGATCCCGACCTTCCAGAACCCGACCGGCAGAACGATGGCAGCGGACCGCCGCAAGCGCCTGGCGGAGCTGGCGAGTGAGCATGACTTCATCGTCTTCGAGGATGATCCGTACCGCGAAATGCGTTACAGCGGGGAAGAAGTTCCGGCAATCAAGTCCTTTGACAAGACCGGCAACGTCGTCTTCGGCGGCACCTTCTCCAAGATCTTCTCGCCAGGCTTCCGTCTTGGCTACATCGTGGCGTCCCACGAGCTGCAGAAGAAATACGAGCAGATGCTGGTAGCAATCAACACGCACACATCCAACCTGTCTCAGGCGGTCTGCGCGGAATACTTCAACCGCGGTTACTATCCGGCACACAGACAGCAGCTGTGCGATCTGCACAAGCAGCGTAGAGATGCCTGCATCGAGTCGATCAAGCGCTATTTTCCGGAAGAAGCCACCTACACTGTCCCGGACGGCGGTATGTTCACCTGGATCGAGCTGCCCGAGCACATTGATACCAGAGCGCTGCTCAAAGAGGCTGAGGAAAGAGAAGATATCAAGGTCTCCTTCACAGCCGGCGAGACCATGTTCACCAAGGGCGGCCTCAGAAAGAACTGCCTGCGCCTCAGCTTTACCGATCTTGACACAGCGGTCGTCGAAGAAGGTGTGAAGCGTCTCGGCAAACTGATTGCAGAAAAACTTTAGAACATTTTAGAAACCGTATTTAGGGGTCGTTGACATGGATGCTTTTGAGAAGATCCGTAAGGAAGAATTCCCTTTGACGCAAAGATGCGCATATCTGGATACGCCGACAACAGGTCTGATTTCGATGAACGCCATGCAAGCGATGGTGAGTTATCTGAATAGCAGATATGTAAATGCAATGGATATGGCAGCATACTTCGATGCCTGGGAGTTTGCTGACAGGACGAGGACCCCTGTAGCAAGAATGATTGGCGCGGATCCGGATGAAATCTTTTTCTCCGGATCCGGGTCGGATATGCTCAACATATTCTCCAGCGGTATAGAGCTTCCGGCTGGAGCAAACGTTGTGACATCAGGCCTTTCATTTCCCTCGACACCGCAGAACTGGATCAACCGGGTAGGGAAAGAGAATGTCAAGATTGCCGCTCCCGAAAACGGGCAGGTAGCAGCAGAAGACCTGTTTGCACTGGTCAATGAAAAGACCGCTGTGATCGCGCTCTGCATGGTCGAACACGCCAGCGGCTTCAGGCACGATATTGAAACCATCAGCAGGTTCTGCCAAGAACACGGCATCTATCTCGTACTGGATATGACACAGTGCATGGGTGCCATGAAGATTGATGTCGGGGCGACGCCGGTCGACTTTATTGTAGCTACTGCGTACAAGTGGCTGGGATGCCCGTTCGGGATCTCGATTGGATACATTTCGAAAAGGGTCATGGACAGGGTGCATCCCCGTTTTTACGGATGGTCCGGAAACGAGAATAGATTTGACGAAAGCGATTACAGGGTGACCCCGGCTGCCAGCGCAGCCCGGTATGAGACGGGCGGTCTGAACTGGACGGGACTTAAGGCTGTCGAACAGGCAGCGAACATGTACATCAAACTGGGGGCTGACAGTATACAGGAATACATATTGGGGCTCACAGACTACCTTTACCGCAAAGTGGACGAGTTGAACGGGATCAGTCTGATCGGTCCATTTCCCCGTAAAAACCGTTCAGGTATTGTTTATCTCAAATTCCCTGCTGAATGGAACCTGACAGACGCGGAGCTTAGCAATGCGGGCATCCGTGCATACGTTGTTTCGCTGGGTCTTATGCGGGTCGGCATGCATTACTTCAACAATCAATCTGATATTGATAGGTTGATGAACTATTTTAAAGACAGAAAAAAGAGGACATGAATTAGAAGACTGCTCAGAAAAAGGTTGTTTTAGCAAAAACAAAAGGAGGAATCAACTATGATAGGCAAAAAAATCTGTCACAGACTGATGATGACCGGCTCAGACGCACATTATCTCGGCACACTGGTAAACGGTTCCCGCATGCTGGACTTCTTCGGGGATGTTGTCACAGAACTGATGGTCCGCAAGGACGGCGACCTCTGCCTGTTCCTGGGTTATGACGAAGTGCGGTTTACAGCACCGGTCCATGTCGGCGACTTCATGGAGTACTATGGCTGGATCGAGGAAATGGGCAACACTTCCTACAAGGTGAAGTTCGAGGCTTATAAAGTCATCACCATGCCGGATGATTTCAAGATCCAGAGCAACTTCCTCGATGGTATCCAGGGCGAACCCAACCTGATGAACCTGGCACAGTCCGCAGCGCTCGTCTGCGATCCGCCGGTTCTCTGCGGGTATGCATCCGGTACCGTGGTCATTCCGAAGGAATGCCAGCGCGGTGCACAGGATCCGGACTTTGAAGAGTAGAACACGAAGGCGAACAAGTCGGGATGTGTACGGTATTACTGAAGAGGTTTAAGGAGGAGCGTACCATTATGTTTAGAACGCTCAAGAAATACTGGCGGCTTGTGTTTGGGGTATCCTTTATTGCGTCCGGACTCAGTGTGATCGGGACTACTCCTGCACCGGCTTATGTCACCATCGCAATCGGCGCAGCCTTCACCATATGGCATTTCGTGACTGTTCGCAGACAATCAAAGTAATGCTCTCATATTTCTAACGCTATCCATTCTTACGGCCACCGCCCTTTCTTGTATGCATGGTGCGGTTCTGTGACAATTGCCACAGTGCCATGTCAGGGAGGGCGGTTGTCTCATCATTAGTGTGCATTCAAATGGATAGAATGGCATTGAAGCAAGTTGATAAACGGAGGTAAAGAATCATGAATGTTCATTTCACAGAAGATCAGAAAGCGATCCAGAAAGCATTCCGTGACTTCATTAAGGAAAACGTGGCACCGTATGCGGCGAAGTGGGATGCCGAGGATATCGTTCCGGTCGAACTGATGCCGGCCCTGGGCGAAATGGGGATCCACGGCTGCTTCATTCCGGAAGAGTACGGCGGGCTTGGTCTGGGACACTTTGAGAGAGTCATGGCCATCGATGAGATCGCCCGGTATTCTGCCGGTCTTGCGATGATGGTCTTCACACACCACATCGGAATGGCTGTGATCCTGGACTGCGCAAGCGAAGAGCAGAAACAGGAATGGCTGCCTGAGATGTGCGCAGGCACAAAGATTGGCGGCCTGGCGGTCACTGAACCCGGCGGCGGGACGGATGTGAACGGCCATAAGACCACGGCGGAATTCGTTGATGGGGAGTGGGTGCTCAACGGCAGAAAGTGCTTCATCACCAACAACTATTGTGCGGATTACACGGTTGTTACCTGCAAGACCGGCGTCGACGAAAAAGGGCACAATCAGATTTCTGCATTCGTCGTCGATAAAGACACCCCGGGATTCAAAGCGACACGCGAGGAAAACAAACTGGGTCTGCGCGGCTCCTTTACAGGCGATCTGGTCCTTCAGAACGTCAAAGTTCCGGCGGACCGTCTCGTAGGCGGGGAAGGCAAAGGCGCCAAAGTCGCTCTGAAAGAGATCGGCGAGATCGGCCGTGCCAGCATGAGCGCGATCTGTGTCGGTATCATGCGCGGCCTGATCGAAGAAGGTGTCAAGTTCTCCAATGAGCGCATCATCTATGGCAAACCGCTCAACAAACTGCAGGCGATCCAGTTCCATCTCGCTGACATGCGCACTGACTACGAAGCAGCCAGACTGCTCACCTATCAGGCTGCCTGCCTGAAGGATGAGGGTGTTGCGACGATGCCTTACAATGGCATGGCGAAACTGTTCGGTGCCAATGCGGCAATTCGTTGTGCACAGCACTGCATCGAGCTCATGGGTGCCTACGGTGTCATCAACGAGTATCCGGTAGGCCGCTACATGAGAGAAGCGCTTTGTTCGATCAGCTCCGGCGGTACCAACGAAGTGCAGAAGATGGTTGTTGCTGCTGATACACTCAAAGCATTTTCGTAGAAGGACAGTGCGATGGCAAAAGACTGGGATAAAGAGTACGCCAGAAAACTCGCAACGCCCGCGGAGGCAGCTGCCAGGGTGAAATCCGGCGACAGGATAGCATACGGATTCACCCATCTCGCACCGTACGATGTGGATGATGCGATCGCGGACCGTATTGAGGCGGGAGAACTGGAGGGTCTTGAGTTTGAAATGGCGCTCTCAATGAGACAAAGGCCTTATGCGGTTTTTGAGCGGAGTGCGTCAGCCGAACAGGCCAGATTCACAAGCTTGCATATGCTCGGGATCGACCGGACCATTCAGGCGGATGGCAGGGGCTGGTTTACACCGATGCTTTTCAACGAGACCCCGAGTTACTGGAGACCGGGGAATGATTTTGATATCTGCGCGGTCCAGGTCTGCCCGATGGATGAGAACGGCGATTTCAACCTGGGACCTTCACCGACGGATATCAAGGCGATCCTCCGGAATTCGCGGTGTATTATATTTGAGGTCAATAAAAATATGCCGGTCGCGCTTGGCCCGGACAACAGTTGGCATATCGATGATGTCGATCTGGTTGTAGAGGGCTCGAATACACCTCTTGCAGAATCCGGTTCCAGACCGGTAGGGGAGACGGAACGGAAGGTCGCAAGCCATATCGTTGATTTGATTGAGGAAGGCAGCACGCTTCAGCTGGGAATCGGCACACTGCCTGATGTGATCGGGGAAATGCTTGCCGCTTCGGACAAAGGCGATTTCTCCATCCATACGGAGCTTCTCGGTGATCCGTATATGAAAATGATTGAGGCCGGGAAAGTCACTAACTCTAAAAAGAGAGATACGGGCAAATCGGTCTATGCGGTTGCAATCGGCAATCGCAGTCTGTATGAGTATATTGACAACAATCCTGCTTGCATGGCCGCACCGGTCGATTATGTCAATAACTATACAACCATCTCAAGTATCGACCGGTTTATATCAGTAAACGGCTGTCTCAATGTGGATCTTTACGGGCAGGTATGTTCGGAAAGCATCGGTTTTACTCAGTTGAGCGGGACCGGCGGACAGCTTGACTTCGTGCTCGGCGCATATGCCTCCAAAGGCGGCAAGAGTTTTCTGTGTGTCAATTCGACCCGCACGCTGAAGGATGGACGGGTGATCTCGAATATCCGTCCGCTCCTTGACAGGGGGCAGATTGTTTCGACCCCAAGAGCTGCAGTGCACTATCTGGTAACCGAGTATGGGGCTGTTAACCTGAAAGGGCTCACCACCTGGCGACGCGCAGAAAAACTCATCAGCATCGCGCACCCCGACTTCAGGGAAGAGTTGATTAAAGAGGCGGAGAAGATGGGGATATGGACCCGCACCAGCAAGAGTGAGTATTAATTAAATAATGAATAAACGAAAAAGGAACTCCAGTCCGGAGTTCCTTTTTTGTTCCAAAAGTATCAGTTGACAGAGCTGATGTTAGATGGTAAATTATGGAAAAGAAATTGACGAGATTCGCTCTTTCGGATAGAATATATACGAAAGTATATACAATTACTGAAGGGCAAGCGCAATGGAAACAGCGAAACTATTTATGAACGGTGGCAGCCAGGCAGTGCGGCTCCCTAAAAGCTGCCGGTTTGATGCAGACGAAGTATATATCAATCAGATAGGAAATGTTGTTATGCTGATACCAAAAGATGACCCATGGGCAGGGCTGATCGAAAGCCTGGACGAGTTTTCGGAGGACTTCATGGAAGATGGGGTGCCGGGATTGCCGGCAGATAAGAGAGACTGGTGAGTGGATGTATATTTTTGATACCAACATGATCATATATGCGATGAAGCATACAACAGTACAGCTGGTTGAGCGGATTCGCCGGTGCAAACCGGGCGAGATCGGAATTTCAGCGATTACACTTGCAGAACTGGAATACGGTGTCTGCCATAGCAGCAAAAAAGCCCAGAACGCCGCTGCATTGGCGAAGTTCCTTTCGAATATTCAGGTGTTCGCTTTTGACGTACAAGCGGCGATGGAATACGGGGAGATCAGAGAACACCTTACTGCAGCAGGAACTCCGATTGGATCGAATGATCTTCTTATTGCTTCGCATGCGCGCGCATTGGGGGCTACGCTGATCACCCACAATACCCGCGAGTTCGACCGGGTCAAAGGCCTGCTGGTTGAGGACTGGGCAAGCTAAAAACTGTGTTGCTGCGGACAAACCCGGCATCGTTGTGGCAGCCGGTGCTGCCCTTATGCTATTATGAAAATAGATTCATAGTTAGCCATGCAAGGAGGTTGTGATGAAAAAAGTAATTCCTGTTTTGGTGACTATCATGCTCCTGTGCGGGCTGGCAGCATGCGGCACAGAGGAGCCCGTACAGCCGAGCGCTGAACCGTCTGCAGATCCTGCCCCGGGTGGGCAGATGGTGGGCGGCTGGCAGATCTACGAAGGGGAAGCGGCCACTTTGCCAGAGGACGTGCAGAAGGCGTTTGACACGGCGACGGAAACGCTGACCGGTGCAGAGCTGATCCCTGTCGCGCTCGTTGGCGATCAGGTCGTCGGCGGGATGAATTACAAAATTCTCTGCCGGCAGATCCCGTCGGTGGAGGAACTGCAGGAAGATGCGGGGACGTATCAGGTCGTTGAGATCTACAACGACTTTGAGGGCAATGCCACGATCACATTGACGATGCCGTTCGACCTGACGGCCTATACGGATGATGCCGGCTGGCAGCCCGATCCGGAGCCGATCGACGGCGGATGGGGGACTGCGGCAGGGGAATCGCAGGCGCAGATCCCGGACGAGGCACAGGCGGTCTTTGACAAGGCAATCGCAGACTTTGAGGGCGGGGAACTGACCCCGGAGGCGCTGCTGGCGACGCAGGTCGTGGCGGGGACCAATTATATGTTCCTGTGCAGCGGCGCGGTCGGCGTGGACGTGCCGGGTAAATACCTGCAGGTCGTGATTGTCTACGCGGATCTGGA
>Ga0129307_1001241_pt1 | contig 29019 bp, 35 predicted proteins | sample P1105metagenome_FD_94437 | JGI IMG/M metagenome (GOLD analysis project Ga0129307, IMG submission 94437) | Capybara group fecal microbial communities from Wisconsin, USA - P1105 metagenome | ecosystem: Host-associated > Mammals > Digestive system > Large intestine > Fecal | place: USA: Wisconsin...
CCCAGCGTTGCACTATCCTCCGTAGCGGTAAAGCAATTATATTATGTCGGAATACCCAGCTGATGGCAACCCCAAAAACTCAAATTGTCCTTGACATGGGGTACACTTTAAAGTGCATAGGAAAACGAGGAAATCGACGAAAAACCGTGCACTTGCAGGAGGCCCGAGAATGTACAAACGGCATACTGGACAGGTTTCGATGCTGGAATCACCCGAAATGTTCGGCTCATTGCCACTTGATCCGAATAACGACTGGATCAAACTGAGCAAGTTTGTTCCTTGGCGGGAATTTGACCTGAAGTATGCCGACAACTTCAGGAGCAAGAAAGGCCAGAGAGCCTGCGATTCCAGGATGGCGCTTGGTTCGGTGCTGATCAAGATCCACTACAAGGGAATGTCTGATGAGGATCTGACCAAAGAGATCGCCATGAACCCCTACCTGCAATATTTCCTCGGCCTTCGGGAATACCGGTATGAATGCCCGTTCGACGCAAGCATGATGACCCGGTTCCGCCAAAGGATTTCTGCTGAAATGCTTGCCTGGGTCAATGATGAAATCATCGGCCGGAGAGCAGCGGCAGAGAAGAAAGAAGAAGATCACAGGGACGATGATTCCGGCAGCACTAGAAACAGCATTCAGGAAGAAAACAAAGGCGGCGAGAGTGAAGAAGAAAACCAGGGAACCCTGATTCTGGATGCCACCTGTGCTCCGCAGAATATCCGGTTTCCGACGGACGCATCCCTGCTGAATGAAGCCAGGCAGAAGGCTGAAGAAATCATTGACATCCTCCACGAAAACACGCTGACGGACGGACCGAAGCCCAGAACATACCGTGAGAAAGCCCAGCGGAAGCACAACAGCTACTCCAAAGCCCGGAAGAAAACGATGAAGATGATCCGGACTGAACTGAAACAGCAGCTGGGATACCTGAGGAGAGATCTTGGAATCATTGATTCCATTGAGGAAAAACATCCCGGATGCCTGAAGAGAACGCTCCCAACCAGGAAATACGAGATGCTCCAGGTGCTCCGGACACTGTACTCCCAGCAGGATTACATGTACCGGACGAAAACCCACAAGGTGCCGGACCGGATTGTGAGCATTTCGCAGCACTGGGTCAGGCCGATCGTCCGGGGGAAACAGAACGCGGACGTGGAGTTCGGAGCCAAGGTTGAGATGAGCATCGTGGATGGCTTCCTGCGGATCGAGGATCTGCGGTGGGATGCTTACAACGAAAGCACAACCTTCCAGGAATCAGTGGAATCCTACAGGCGATCCTACGGGCATTACCCCAAACGGGTCCTCGCAGACAAAATCTTCCGAACCCGGGAAAACATGCAGTACTGCAAGCAGCGCGGCATCCACCTGAACGGCCCGAAACTTGGGAAACCCTATGCCGATCCGGCGATCCAGAAGCAACAGAAGCAACTGGAATGGCAGGAATCCGGGGAACGGGGTGAGATTGAACGGAACTTTGGCGTCGGTAAACGCCGGTACGGACTGGACTGTATCGTCACAAAGCTGAAGGAAACCAGTGAAGTGATGATCCATGCCAGCGTCCTGTATATGAACCTGCGGAAGAAGCTAAGGCTTCTTTTGCGCCTCTTTTTCAGCTGGCTCTGGAATACGATTCAGGACCGGCTGGAGGGGTCGACTTTGGCACTTGCCTGAATATGGCATTTGTGCAGTTTACACTAAGTACGATGTTGGGGCAAAACGGCAAAACGGCAAAACGGGGCATTGAGTCATGAAAACATAAGGAGAGTGGGTTTGCTGAGTTGGCAAAACCAAGCAAAGGCAGCATAAGCCAAAGAATCGTCTCCGAACGTTGAAGAACCGTCGATTTTCGGGTATAATAACCCCAACTTACCTGGAGGAAGGATGTGATCGTCAGATGGCTGGGAATCAGGGGCTGAACACCGCGAAGACAGCGCGGAAGGATGAGTTCTACACACAGCTGACTGACATCGAGAAGGAGATGCGCCATTACCGGCAGCATTTTCTGGGAAAGACCGTCCTGTGCAACTGTGACGATCCCTTCGAAAGCAATTTCTTCAGGTATTTTGTCCTGAACTTCAATCGCCTTGGATTAAAGAAACTGATTGCGACATGCTATGCTGGATCACCGATTACAGGGACACAGCTCAGCATGTTTGATGTTTTGCCGGAAACAGAGAATGTTGAGAAGAACACGCCGTATAAGGCAGTTGTGACAACGGTATATGACAAAACCGGCGACGGTGGCGTTGATATGCTGGATGTAGCAGAATTGTTCAAATCCGGTGAAAATGAACTGACGAAGCTTGATGGAGATGGTGATTTCCGTTCGCAGGAATGCCTGGAGCTACTTGACTCTGCAGATATTGTGTGTACCAACCCACCATTTTCCCTTTTTCGAGAGTATCTGGCTGTGCTGGTTGAGCATCAGAAGAGGTTTATCATTATCGGGAATGTCAATGCCATCAAATATCAGGAAGTCTTTCCACTGCTGAAAAACAATCAAATGTGGCTTGGTGCGAGTATCCATTCCGGAGACAGAGCGTTTTTTGTTCCGGAAGATTATCCGCTGGATGCTGCGGGTTGCGGAATTGATCCGGAAAGTGGACGGAAATATATCCGGGTAAAAGGTGTCCGGTGGTTCACGAATCTTGATATCAAGCAGCGCCATGAAGAAATGATTCTTGTCAGCAGATACAATCCGGAAAGCTACCCAAAGTACGTTAACTATGATGCGATTGAGGTGCCAAAAACATCAGATATCCCATGTGATTATGCTGGTAAGATGGGTGTTCCGATCACTTTTATGGACAAATACAATCCAGATCAGTTTGAGATTATTGGTATGAACTGGACAGTTTTGGCTGATGCAGTATTGTCAGATGATATCCGTAAGCATCATGATGTTGCCAGACGCCTGAATTTCTATCTACCCATTCCAGATGGACGCGGAAATGATTATTCTCGAATGTATGACCGCATTGTTATTCGTAACAAACATCCCGAGCAGCCGAAAGGAGCGGTGAGCCATGCAGATTGAAGAGAAAAAGGTCACTGTCGGTGAAGTCTGTGAGGGCTATTACAACGATGCCGAAGAAGGCGTAGTTGGATACAATGAATTACTGGATATCCGCCCGAAGTATCAGCGGGAGTTTGTATACAAGGATGCACAGCGGGATGAAGTAATCCACACGATCATGAAGGGGTTGCCGCTGAATGTCATCTATTGGTGCAAGGTTAAAAAACCCGATGGTTCAGATGGCTTTGAAGTGATGGACGGTCAGCAGAGGATCATTTCCTTCTGTGAGTATGTGGACGGTTCATTTTCGGTTGACAACAAGTATTTCTATAATTTGCCTGCTGATCAAAAACAGAAAATCCTGAATTACCCATTATTTGTTTATGTCTGTGATGGAACGGAATCCGAAAAACTGGAATGGTTTCGGATTATCAATATTGCGGGGGTACAGCTGACAGATCAGGAACTTCGTAATGCAGTGTATGCCGGTTCCTGGACAGCGGATGCGAAGCGCTATTTTTCGAAGACAGGGTGTGCTGCCGGAAGCTTAGCTGGAGATTATTTGAAAGGAGCTTCTATCCGTCAGGAATATCTGGAGACAGCGATCCTGTGGGCAGCAAGCGCAGAAGGAAAGACCATCGAAGGTTATATGGCTGAGCACCAAAATGATGCCAGCGCTGTTCAACTGTGGAACTATTTCCGATCTGTGATTGATTGGGTGCAGGCGATCTTCCCGAAGAAACGGAAAGAGATGAAGGGCCTGCCATGGGGGTTGTTCTACAATGAACACGGGCAGAGAACCGACCTGAATCCGGTTACACTGGAAGCTGAAATTCAACGCCTCATGGGTGATGAGGATGTGACCCGAAAATCCGGTATATACGAATACCTGCTTACAGGTGAAGAAAAGAAACTGTCTATCCGAGCATTTGACCGGCGTGATGCATTGGCGGCTTATGAAAAGCAGCATCATAAATGTGTTTGTTGTGGTGAAACCTTTGAGTTTGAACAGATGCATGCGGATCACATTGTTCCGTGGAGTCGTGGAGGAAAAACTATACCGGATAACTGCCAGATGCTTTGCACCAAGTGTAATCTGACGAAAGGTGCGTCTGTCGTATACAACACAGCAAACACACCGAATACCGTGGTTGCAGCAGAGGAATCGTCGTGGAGCGGTGAGTGACAGCGATATTACTCCTAAAATATAACTTCCCGTGCCGTAGGCTTTGCGCCTGCGGTTATTTTTTTGCACTTTTTTAAGTCTGACCTTTCTTGACCAATTGTGTAATTTACCGGAATTCCAATTCTTCCAGCATAACTTCATAATCGACTTTTTCCATTGTTTCTGGTTCTTCGTCGGTTCTTTCCTCATCGAACCGTTTCAGCCAGGGAATTTCGGGCATTGCTGTATCGCCTCCAGTATTAAACACTCCAAAATATCCGATGGTGTTCAGTGTCATAAGGGCCGTTATCTCTCTATCAAGAGTTATATTTTTGCTCGCTTTGTCATCATATCGTAGTGCTGATTCTGCTTCATTACCGTGAATATTTTTTCAAAGACGGAACGCAGATGATCCACATCCGCAGCGGAGGAATCAAAATATAGCCCGTCATTGAATCCGGTTGCTCCAACATTAATCATAGCGATCATTGCTGAAGCAACACGATAATCATCACTATTTTTTCCTTCCCAAATATCGATCTCATGCTTGTCCAGCAAGTCTTTTCTTAGATTTTCATTTTGATAACCGATCATCTGGACAAAGTAGTACTCAAGAATCTGGCGGATGACAACCATGAGAGTTTCCGGATCATCCGTTGTACAGTACTCATGCCAAAGCGTATCGTACGTATTGCGAACAGGGCTGACATAGACCCTAGCTTCGCCACCTGATAGTTCGATATCTTCAAATCGTTCTCTGATATGAGTCTGATTGTTGTTGTCCTTGGTTATTTCAAAGAAGGAAGCGCATTCGTAATCAGCAAGTCTGTTATAGGTGATTTCGCGGAAGAAGTACGGATTGTGTGTGAGACAGAAGAACTGGCGTATATGATCGTCATTATTTTCTTCATCGAGCGAATAATTATTGTAACAGACAGCAACCAGTTCTCGTACCAAGGAAGCTACAATAAACAATGACCCGCTATCCATAGAAGAAACAGGATCATCAATAATGACGATTTTGTCTTGGATCCTGCCATCATCCGACTGGCTCCCCATGACGGTATGGTAGAAGTACAGGAAAGCTATAAAGTGACGCTCACCCTCGCTCAGATCCTGATCAACAACTTCCGTCTTGCCATTGATGTTTCGAACCAACTGGTAAACATACTTGGCTCCAGGTTTTTCCTGCAGTTCGAATCCCTTGAAGCCCGCGTTTCGAATTGATCGATTGATCTCGATCATAGTTTTGGTTGTGTTGACAGTCTCAGAATTCAACTTGGCGATCTCTTTTTCAAGTTCAGCAGATTTTTCCCGCAGCTTCTTTTCTACTTCTTTCTTCTCTTTCCATGCATCTCTGTCTGTACTAGTTTTCTGAAGCCAGCGACTCATTTCTGCAGAGCAGTCGTTTGCCATCATGCCCCAGACCATTTCAATGCATTTTTGCTGTTGCCCGGGGATATCGGCAAGCACATCCAGATAAGCTTGGACTTCATCGTTGATTTCGGAAGTGATACTGTTAAGTTCAGCTGAAATTGGAACGAGATCATCCAGTATAATTACCTCACCGGGATTATCTTTCTTTTTTTGCAAAAGATCACGGTTATGGTTGATGGCAGCGGCCAGCAGAGCAACCTGCTGTTTGTACCTGCTCAGATTCTTTGTAGGGAAATGATTCTGTAGATTTTTCTCAATGGTGCCTAGTACCGTGTAACATCTAAAGGTTGATAATCGGATAGAGCCTCTTGAGCTTGATCCTAGCATCAACGGTAGTGAATTGCCAGTTGACACCGCGCTGTTTCCGGTTTCGATCCACATACCAGGGTTTCAGTAGATTCCTCAGCGTTTCAAGATCTGGAATACGATTGGAACCAATGCACTGACGACCGAGAGCAGAGAGTTCGATCTCTGCCATGTCCAGCCAGCTTCCGTGCTTAGGCGTGTAGTGAATCTCAAGCCTGCTGGCAAGACGGAATGCTTCTTCAGGTGGAAAAGTCTGATACAAAGAAGCAGTATTATGGGTGTTCAGATTATCCATGACCAGGACAACCTTGGTAGCATTCGGATACTGTTCGTCCAGCAGCCATTTAATCTGTTTTGCCCAGTCTTCCCGAGTACGATGTTCCTGCGCATCTGCGAAACGCCATCCGTTGAGCGGTTCTGAAAAGAGGAAGATGGCTGCTGTTCCATTCCGGATGTACTCATTATCCTCGTATTCGATCCGACCATCCTTTGACCTACGGCTTTTCCTGGCATTTGCAAACAGCTGAACAGGTTTCTCATCCATGCAGATGACTGGAAAGTTCTCGTCATAAGGACGGGCGTAGACCGATAATACATCTTCCATTGCAGCTACGAATGCTGCATTCTGATCGGGAGGGATGCACCAGCACTTTTTCAGGTGAGGCTTAAATTCGTTTTTTTTAGGATGCGGGCAACTGTCATATGGGACAGTGATTCCGCATAGTTGAGCTCAACGCATTTATCTGCAAGGAGCCGCAATGTCCATTTTGTGTATCCTTCCGGGGGATCACCACAGGCCAGGGCTATGATATGTGCCTCAACATCTCCGGTGACCTTGGGAGGAACGGGTGGCGTTTCCCGTTTCTTGCGAGCAATGGTTGCATCCAATCCATTGTTTGCGTAAGAAGTTCTGACATTCTGAACGGTGGTAGGGGTTGTGTGGTAAGTCTCAGCAATCTCAGCGACTGTCATGTGTTTCTTATTGTTCCGGTCAGATGCAAGCAGGATGTTGGCACGAAGAATCGCCTTGGCAGGAGATGATCCCCTCCTGACAATATCCTGGAGAATCTTTCGATCCGAACTACTGAGCTCAATGATGTATTTTATGGACGGCATATGATATACCCCCTATCCCTATGATGAGTATATCATACTACGAAAAGGATTTTTATACAAGTTTTAGATGTTACAAACTACTAGGGCCAGATCCATGTCTTGAGAATAGTTCGTTATAAATTTCCCCAGTGCCTGAAGGTCTGTTTTGTATTGTTCGTCATAACAGGTGGCCAGATCTTCTTCAAACTTCGGTGGAAGATCCCGCTGACAGTAAGGACATTTCCCATCAGCTTTTTTATGATATGCATTGTGCCCAGCGGAAACCCAGTCCATGCTGCCAAGTGCACGGATGAAATTGGCGAATGGGGTGTCAGACCGACTTACAATAGATGTTTCCATAAGCGGACTGACAGATATCTGGTCGGTGTGTACATGGAAATATTTCTCGTAGCGCGGCCGCTGCTTTCCGAAGACTGTCCGATACAATGCTTCACACTCTTCATCAGAAGCAGACATCATAGGCATATTGGCAAGTTTCGTGGCGAACTTGTCTTTATCTGCCTTATAACCTGTTTGCGTGTCAGGATACTTCTTTCTTGTTGCCTCAGTCTTTTTCCATATCTCCTGGAAATAATTACTTTCGTCCTTTTTATGTTCTGCTGTAATTTTCTCCGCCTCATCATGAACTGCCTCTGCTTGAGCATCAGCAGTGGCCTTCTCCGCAGATTTTTCGTCAGCGAGTTTCTTTTTTTCAGCGTTTACTTCGGAAATAGTGAATACTCCGGGAATGTTCCCATAACTCTGGACATTTTTACGGATAAATTCCTCATTGTAAACAAGAATTTGATCCTTGGGAAAAGGAGTACTTTTCCAGTTGAACGCTGCGCTTCCGTCAAGGAATGCCTTGGCTAAAGTTGACTTTCCCGTCCCGTTCTTCCCATAGAAGAAGTTGATCAATGTTGGATTGAAGGATACATTCGAGTACGTCGGAGCATTTATTGTAATTCCAGTGATGGCTGTTTTGACTTTGTTCATCAATATTTTCCTCCCTATTGAATCTCGATGCCGAGCTGATCAACAATCGCTACGAGATTCCCTGTCCTGATGCTCCAGTGTTCTTCATCCAGCTGATTCCGTACAGGCTTCGCAATCAAATGGAAAAGATGCATGTTTTCATTAATGAATTGCTGCGGCAGTCTTCCGCAGTGATAAAATTTGAACTTGATGCAATCACCCTGTGGGATTATTGCTGTTAACTTTCCGATAAGTGCTGGATAAAACCTAGGAGCCTCCTTGAAGTTTGGGTTCCGCATAGTGAAGAGACAAGGCATGTTCAGCAGTTCCTGAATAAGCGTGGATGTAAGAGGATTGTAGTGTTCGATATACTCAGGGGAAGTGTTTTTTGTCAGAGCAACTCTCTTTGAAATGGAGAAACAACCGCAGTCATACTTTTCGTTTTCCAAAACAAAGAGATGAAAGCACTTTTCATTCAGCAATGCCCATTCTGCAGCATGAAACTCCGGCTGTTGGCAACCAACCATTCGTTGTATAAAAGGAATGGAGTTTTCATTCAACTCAAAACGTACGTCACCTTGTACAATTCCGATAGCCGTTCCATCGCCAGAAGCGGTCACATTCATAAGAGGCGGAGCAGCTGGCAGGTTGGTTTCGGTTCGGCTAATTTCATCTGCCATTGATTTCTCACTTTCCGGGGAAAACTCCCGCGTCCTGCATTACTTCTAACAGATCAACCTTTTTAATGGTCCAGTGTGTACGATAAATCTCGTACTTGTTCATCGCAAGTTCGGAGTAATAGTTGATTAAAAAGGAAAAAGGAATAGGAAAATACCGCTGGAAGCGGATTTTGATGCCATTGTCCTGTACTTTCAGATCCCGAATAAAGGCCAAGACGGCTTGCTGGTTATCTGTTCTGTCCCACTCTTGAGTAATAATCGTGGGCAGTTTTTTAATTTCCGCTATTGCTGCAGCAGTCCATCCGCAAAACTGCTCTTTCACATCATCGCTAATGTATTCGGTCAGAGAACGTTGTGTATCAACCAGTATGTGATCTCTCTCGAAAGGATCATAACCGATGATGAGGTTGAAGTATTCCAAGTTGGATGTAGTTTTGCTTCCATCTGGAAGGAAAAGATTAACGGTAGGGGCAAAGGAATCTGCATAGCCGACTGCGATTCCGTCGCCTTCTGCATGAGCAGAGAACGTGGGGACAGGAGAAGTGCTGGAAATAGAGTTTCCATCCTTCCTTATCAAATCATTACTCATCTTTGCCACCCCGCTTCCCGATAACCAGGCCTCCAAAGACCTGGCCAATAGCAATGGCGTTATCTTTTGCTTCTACATGGAACTGGGCGACCACCTGCTTCTGTGTCCTGGGATCAGTAAAGGGTGCCTCATAAACTTCGACTGTTGAAGTTTCGATGTCATCCGTTGGTTCATTGTCTTCGGGCAGGATTTCTTCATTAGGGATGGGCATTTCTTCCAGACTGTCTTCTTCCACCACGGCGGGAACTGCATCAACTATAACATCTCCCGGAAGTTTAAAGCGACCACGCTTTGAAGATCTCCAGCTATCATATAATTCACTGTCAACACGATTACTGACCTTATGGGAAATGATATAGAACCAAATTCCAAGAATAAACGGTTGAAGATGAATGTCGGAGATATTTTTGAACACGGTTACCTCTCCATCAGGAAGTATCAGGAGAGGATTTCTGCGACAGAGGGGATCATTTCCAAGGATTTCATAAATTTCTCGTACCAGAGGATCGCGAGTATCTTTATCCGCGATATCAATATATTTGTTCAGAAAGAGATCCGTTTGGTGCAGCAAAAGGCGATAGTTCTCTCGCATCAGCCGTTTAAATGCTTCAACATAATTGTTATCACCGAAAGGAAGCGTTCCGGGTGTTTCTTTCCTGCAATTTGAGTATTCTGATGCAACCGTTTTTAGAACATTCTCGGCAGGAAGTTCTACTCTCGGCTTAACAATTCTGGCGAGATCCGCATAGAAATGATTCTGGTTCAATTCGCCGGTCATTTTTCTTCTGTATGTGAGAAGGATCGTAGCTAAGACGCCACCGCACATGTGCGGGTATTTTTTTTCGCTTTCCATGCAATCCCTCCATTAACTCCATTAACTGTATTAACTCATTGACGGTTAACTCTATTAACCACAGCTTGCTCCCGCGAGGTGATCCTCCGGGGGCAAGAAACGGCCTCTGCTGAGGAGCTGCAACCCACGAGATATCAAGGGTTACAGACCTCGACATTATACCACACGGCTGGCCTAAAAGCCAGACCGGGAAAGCAGAGGTCGAACATGGAAAACTTCATCGGTACCCTCAACATCAATGGAAACGTCAGCATTCAGGACAGCAGCTCGGCAGAGGAAACCCTCAAGGACCTACTGGACAACACGGCAACCTTCAAGGATCTGCTGGCTATCCTTCACGAACGTGCGGGAAAGAACAGCGAACTAGTAAAAGCGAAGCGCTGCCCGGGAAGTGAGCAGTTGCGCAGCGGGCACGAGCTGATCGCCCGAATCGCGGTTGGTGAAGCCACCTGCGAGGTGTACGAAAACGGATACGCTGTTTTCGACAACGGCGACCGGAAGACGGTAGTCTGGGTTCCGGATTGCCCTAAAGCGGCCCGGTACTACTATCCGGCCACTTACGACGAAAAGTGTAAGGAGGAACGTCGGCTGCGGGGAGAGGATCCTGAAGATGATCCGGATTGCCGCATCATTGAAGGCACGGAGCCCGGGGAAGACAGACTGGACGAAGAGCAGCTGGCTGAAATGACATGGTATCTGGCAGTTGTCATCGCCGGGGAGAACCGGATCGAGCAGAACCTGGAACACCCGATCTCATCCGGTAGCCGCAGCGACCGGTATAATGACGATCTTGACTCTACGGGCAGATACAGCTGGAGCTGCGGGGCTCGTTTCCAGAATCCGGAGGACGCTGTTCTTTATAGGGAGGAACAGGCAGAGCGTTGTGCGGATCTGACGGAAAAGCAGCGGGAAGTCTACAGATACTACTACGAGGAAGAATACACCCAGGAGGAAATTGCGGGCATGCTGGGAATTTCGCACCAGGCTGTCTGCGATCGGTTGGAAAGCGTGCGGAAGAAGATTGCAGAATACTATGAGAGAAACCGCTGATTCTTCTACCAGAACGGCGATACAGGGAAGGGGCTGGAAACGGTCCCTTCCTTTTACATGGTAGTGTAACGCTTCCTTTTATCGCCGATAATGCTTTTCTTCAGAGCACTTGCAAAGCTGCCTCTGAAAAACCATATAGATGGACGGACTTTCAGCAGCGCCCACCTACATGGTTTTCAGGTGCTGAATATTTTCTGAAAAAATTGTTTTCGGAGCACTTGCAAAAAGATACCTGAAAAATCATAAGGGTGAAAGGGCGTTGCTGAACGTCCTTCTTCAGTGCTGCAGCGGATGATCATTATCCGGATAACGCTGTAGAGCGCTGATAAACATAACTGGGATACATTTCCCGGAAAGGAGAAGGACATGAGACGGTATTCAGAAACACCAAAGAAGGTCTTCATCTGTTCTCCGCTCCGCCCTCGTGGTGAGACGGAGGAGGAGCGACAAAAAGACCTTCACAGGAACCAGCAGCTGGCACGGTTCGCCTGCCGGTATGCAACAGAGCATGGCTACATGCCGATGGCACCGCATTTGTATTTCACGCAGTTTCTGGATGATGCTGATCCCCAGGATCGGGAGGACGGCATTCATTACGGCCTGAAATGGCTGGAGGAGTGCGATGAAATCTGGGTTATTGAGCGGCGGATTACCGAGGGAATGAAGCACGAAATCGCCGCAGCGCGGAAGTGTGGCATGCGGGAGAAACATTTTGTGATCTCCCTGAGGCCGGAGGAACGCCTTCTGAATGACCTGATCGGCGAAATATTCATCGAGATGTACAGCAACGTGGTCAAGAGGACATTTGATTAAGGAGGATAGCGAAATGGCTGAAGCAAAGAAGAAGCCCCGGAAAGCTGCTGGGGAAGCCGCCAACCTGGTAACAGTGGACGCGAACAGGCTGAGAGAAGCGCTGAAACACACTTTTGAGGGTGTGACGATGTTGTTCGACTGTATCGGACTGAACGTTCCTGTGGGTGATCCCGTCCGGGAAGAGGAGGAAAAGCCTAAGGAGAGCAGTTCCGCAGAGGAACCGGAATTCACTCCCGTGGAGGAACCACCGGAAGAAGTCCCCATTGTGGAAGCGCCTACAGACGAACCGCCTGTCGTGGAAGCACCGGAAGAAAAGAAGCCGGAAGAACAGCCTGCGGAAGTGCCTGCTGTGACATCCACAGTCACTCAGGACGATATCACAAAGATCATTGTTCGGAAGATTAAACAGGATCGGTCGAACAATGAAAAGATCGGCGCGATCCTGAAGACGTACGGTGTAGCCAAGGTGAGCGATCTCCCAGCTGCGAAGTATGAAGCTTTCCTGACCGACATCTCCCAGATCTGAGGTGATGGAAGATGCCGGAAAGTCATGCGTTGCTTGGCGCATCAAATTCCAAGCAGTGGTTGAACTGCCCGCCGTCGGCACGGCTGCAGGAGAAGATCCCGAATGAAAGCAGCGTTTATGCGGAAGAGGGCACTTTCGCCCATTCGGTTTGCGAATACAAAGTCCGCAAGTACCTGCACGAACGGGTGAAACGACCGCAATCTGAGGAATATGACAGCGAAGAGATCGAGCAGATCACGGATGTCTATACGGAGTTTGTGATCAGCACGATCGAGGGAATGAAAAAGAACGGCTGTGAACCGCTGACTCTTGTGGAGGAACGGGTGGATTACAGCCACCTGGTTCCCTCCGGATTCGGTACGGCAGACATGATTGTGATCGGACGCAACGAGAACGGAAAGGGCCTGCTTCATATTGCTGATTTCAAGACAGGAAAAGGCGTCTTTGTGGATGCTGAGCACAACAGTCAGCTGATGCTGTATGCCCTTGGCGCTCTCCATGCCTATGGATACATTTATCCGATTGAAGTGATCCGGATGACCATCGTGCAGCCGAGACTGGACAACATCAGCACTTTCGAATGCACCCGGGCCGAACTGGAAGCCTGGGGAGAATCCATCCGTCCGATTGCCAAACTGGCCTACGAAGGTGGCGGTGAACAGAAATGCGGCGACTGGTGCCGCTTCTGCAGGGCGAAGCCGATGTGCAGGGCCTGCGCAGATGAAGCATTGGCACTGGCAAAAGAAGAATTCCTGGATCTGGATGCCGGTGCCCTTACACCAATACGGGCAAGCCCCGAGGAAGAGTCTGAACCGGTTTTCAAACAGCCGGGCTTGATTTCTTTCCATGAACTGGAGGAGATCCTGCCTACGCTGAACCGGATCAGCTCATGGATTGAATCCGTGTTTGCGTTTGTTTCCGGAGAAGCGATCAACAACGGTGTGTCTGTGAAGGGCTATAAGGTTGTGGAAGGCCGCAGTAAGCGTGTTTTCACGGATCTGAAAGCTGTTGTTGACACAGCGATGCAAAACGGTTTTACCGATTTGTATAAGAAGGAACTGATTTCTCTGACGGAGTTCGAAAAGCTGATGGGCAAGAAACGGTTTGCAGAACTGCTTGGCCCATTTGTGGCGAAACCGCCGGGCAAGCTGGCGCTGGTGCCGGATTCCGATCCACGTCCGCCTGTTGAGAGAACAGAATCCCCAGAGCAGGAGTTTTCGGCTCTCCCTGCCCAGGATGAAGAATAAGCCGAATCATTATCACACAGCGCCTTGCGAGAATGCAGGCGCTCTTTTTTATGGAGGTAAAAAAAATATGGCTAACAAGACTGTTTCCCTGACCAAGGTTGTCATCCCCTGCCGTCTGAGCTTCGCCAACATCTGGGAGCCCAAGAGCATCAACGGTGGCGACGAAAAGTACTCTGTTTCCTGTATCATTCCGAAGAGCGATAAGGCGACACTGACCAAGATTCATAACGCGATCGAGGCAGCGAAGGAAGAAGCCAAGGGCAGAAAGTGGGGCGGCAAGATTCCTCCGAACCTGAAGCTTCCGCTGCGGGACGGTGATATTGACCGTCCGGATGATGAGAACTATGCGGATTGCATGTTCCTGAACGCGACCAGCAAGGATGCGCCGCAGATCGTGGATCGGAAAGTCAAGCCGATCCTGGATCCTATGGATTGCGGCTCTGGCGATTATGCCAATGTGAGCGTGAACTTCTATGGGTTCAACGCGAACGGCAATCGTGGAATCGCGGCGGGCCTCGGGAATATCCAGAAGGTTCGTGACGGCGAACGCCTGTCTGGCCGCACGACTGCCAGTGCTGACTTTGAGGAGCTTGGCGATGCGGAAGATGACAGCGAGAGTGTTCTCGGTGGCGAAGTACCGGACTATCTGAAGTAAGAACAACAACGATTCCCCGCTCAGTGATCCTGCTGGGCGGGGATTTTTTTCGTGATCGGAGGGAACGCTATGCGGAATTACAGCATACAGGCACAGCGGATAAAAAGAAACCTGGCGGATAACATATGGAAAGACCCATCTCCGTTCTGGCCGGGCGGAGGAAAGCCAAAGTACATGCAAACAGACTTTGAAACATATTCAAAAGTAGATATTGCCACTTGTGGAAGCTATCGCTATATCGATGACGACTCCTTCGAACCACTGCTTCTGGCAGTTGCTTTTGATGACGAAGAACCGTTCATGGTTGATCTCGCATGCGGAGAAGATGTCCCGGAATGTGTTTGGGCAGCCGTTTTTGATCCTGAGATTATAAAAACGGCATGGAACGCGCAGTTTGAACGGACGATCTTTGGAAAGATGGCCGGGGAAACACTGTCGCCGGATTCGTGGAAATGCACAATGGTGTGGTCGGCATCTCTTTCACTACCTCTGGCGCTGAAGACAGCGGCTCAGGTGCTCAAGACAGGTGAGCAGAAGGATTCTGCTGGTGAAGCGTTGATTCGATATTTCTCCATTCCATGCAAACCGACGAAAGCCAATGGCGGCAGGACGCGGAATCTCCCGGAACACAACCCGGAAAGCTGGAGAAAGTTTAAAGAATACTGCCTGCAGGATGTTCGAACGGAACGGGACATTCGTAAGCGGCTGGAATGCTTCCCGCTTATAGATCACGAATGGGATTACTACCATTTGGATCAGCGGGTAAACGATCGCGGTGTGAAGATAGACCTGCCATTGGTGGAACAGGCAATCACCTGTGATCTGATGCAATCCGAGATTATGACGAAAAAAGCATACGAGCTGACCGGCCTTGAAAATCCGAACAGCGTATCCCAGCTGAAAAGCTGGCTGGAGGAACGGGGTATCCCTATCGAATCTCTCGGGAAAAAAGATGTGGCTGCGTTGATTGAAGAGCTGGATAAACACAGCACGGATGCCGAAGCACTGGAGATGATGAAACTCCGGCTGCAGATGGCAAAGAGCTCTGTGAAAAAGTATCAGGCAGCGCAGCGGTATATCTGCAGGGACGGAAGAGCGCACGGATTGTTTCAGTTTTCCGGCGCGAACAGAACCCAGCGCTGGGCTGGGCGTGGGATTCAGCTGCAAAACCTGCCCCAGAACCACATCGAAACGCTGGAAGAAGCCCGGGAATTGATCCGGATGGGATGCTTTGACATGGTGGAGAGCATCTACGGAAACACACCAGACATTCTGTCACAGCTGATCCGGACCATGCTGATTCCGAAGGATAGCTGTGAATTTGTGATCGCCGATTTCTCTGCGATCGAGGCCAGAGTTTTGGCGTGGCTTGCCGGGGAAGACTGGGTTTTACAGGCATTCCGGGACGGAAGAGATTTGTATTGCGCGACGGCAAGTCAGATGTTTGGTGTGCCGGTTGTAAAGCACGGTGTTAACGGTGATTTGCGTCAGAAGGGCAAGATCGCAACGTTAGCCTGTGGTTATTCCGGCTCTACAGGTGCCTTGATTTCCATGGGTGCTTTGTCAATGGGCCTGAAAGAAGATGAACTGCCGGAAATCATTGATTCCTGGCGAACTGCTAATCCGCATATTGTTCAGTTCTGGTGGGACGTGGAGAAAGCTGCCGTTGAGACGGTTAAGGATCACCAGGAACGTCAGGTCAGGATGATCAGATTTCAGTTTTATGCAAATACTCTCTGGCTTGTTCTTCCATCAGGCCGAAAGCTGGCGTACATCAAGCCTAAACTGCAGCCGAACCGCTTTGGACGGATGGCCATCACGTATGAAGGTTTGGGCCAGAACAACAAGTGGTGCCGGGGTGAAACCTACTCAGGAAAACTGGTGGAGAATATTACTCAGGCAACAGCGCGGGATTTACTGGCAGAGGCCATGTGGCGGTTGGAACAGGCGGAATTCGACATTGTTGCCCATGTGCACGATGAAGTGATTCTGGAAGTGCCAAGGGGGAGCATCACCGTGGATGAGGTATGCGGCATCATGAATCAGAATCCATCCTGGGCAGACGGCCTTCCGCTGGCGAGCGCCGGTTATATCGGCGAGAAGTTTTATTTCAAAGACTGATTTTTTTGCGGGCCTTGCATTTTCTTCTCTGAAAAATCTTATAGGTGAAAGGATCATCCGGGAGGTAGGAATATGCCACATGTACTGACAGCCAGAGACGGCAGGAACCACACAGTTTCGGATGAACGGGATCTCTTTCAGCTGGTCGCGGAATATGTGGGATCAGACTTCCGCGACTGGCTGGAGGAATGGGCCGATGATTACAAATCAGAATTGCAAGATGAACTGGATGAGGCCCGGGAAACCGCGAAAGAAACTGAGAAAGAATTGGACGAACTGAAGAACCACCAGCGGCAGGTTTTCACGAGCGTTTACGAGGAAGCCGAACGGCTGATGGATCTGGCCGAGCAAACGGGAACGTCGGAAGTCCGGAATCTTACGGAGAAGATCTGGGACGTTATAGCAAATGAATTATGAAGGAGGAGAACAACATGAGTGACAAGTTAATGGACTGGGCCGGGGAAAGCGTGGATAGGGACTCCTGTCCGCCGTGCACAAAGCACCCGGATTGTTTTGCGTGTGTGGAAGGATATTGTACGGCGCTGCGGATTCCGGATGGCAGGGTTCCAAAGAAGAAAAAAACGACCAATGATGACTGCGGTTTCTATAAGCCGGTTCAGCAGGTAAAGAATACGGGAATCCGTGGTTATCAGAGGTTGAAGGAAATCGGCAGACGGGATCTGATTGATAAGTATGCAGATACACTCATAGTGACCGGTGCAATGGATGAAGAAATTCAGGAAGCAAATCTGCAAGCAGAAGAGTTTGATCAGTTCAGAGAAAACAACTTCAATGAACAGATGGAGAAAGCGGCTGCAGAAGAAACTACTCTGGCGGTGGAGGACACTCCGACAGGAGCGTGATCATGAATGCAAAGGAAAATAATGCATGGACATATGGCGGGGCGGGAAAAAAGCCCCGCCTTTTCTGAACCCTGGCAGGAACTGTGTATCGCAATCGTACTTAAAGCTGCCGATGATTACATTGATGTTTTACGGAAACTCTGGAAGTTGGGTGTATCTGTTCAGGCAAAACGAAAATTGCTGAAAGACAAAATCGAACTGGAGAGCTTTTTCCATTCTGAATGGTACGAGTTTCTCTGCGATATCCCGCCGGAAAAACTCATGCGTGGCTGTATCAGCAAGGCGAAAGAACTGGAGAAGGAAGCTATCGAGCGGAAAAACAAGCAGGAAGTCAGAAAACTGCTGAAAGGCGCAGTCTGAAATTATATTCACAAGGAGGAAACCACAATGGGTAAAGGATCTGGAAACCGTGGCAATGTTCGCAAGGCATATCATGATCCGACCGCAAACGCTGCGATCGGGCGTGTCATGCGAGATGAGCGCCGGAAGAGGCAGAAACCTCGGGAACGGCGCACGAAGCCGGGAGGTGAGCAGGATGCTGCGGAGTAGAGACGCATACGTTCCCGAAGAGGATCTGTATGTATACGATCAGTGCTGTGAGAACTGTATCTATTACTGCGACTGGGACGAGGATGAAGAAAACGGATGCAAGAACTACAATCGGCCAGATTATGAAAAAACCCCGGCAGGCAACTGGTGCTGTGATTGGAAAGGGAAACACAGATGAGGGAAAACGTAATCGAAGCCGAGTTTGTAAAAGCGGTTCAAGCAGCGGGTGGCGTTGCCTATAAGCTGACCAGCCAAACGGCAAACGGACTGCCGGATCGGCTGGTCTTATTTTTTCCGGCAAAAACGGTGTTCGTGGAACTGAAAGCACCGGGCAAGATGCTCCGGCCCCTGCAGCGGAAGCGACGATCTCAGCTGATGGACTTGGGATTCCCAGTACTGTGCGTGGATCGCCTGGAACAGATCAAATCTGTGATACAGGCGATCCTGGCGTGGGTACCAGGCACGCCTTTTCCGGAAGGGCTCGGAGCGAAAATTCCAGAGCAGAGGAATACCACCCTGCCGCAGATTGGAGGTGATGCCCGATGAAGTTCATACCTCATGATTATCAACGTTACTGTGTGGATTATATGAAAGGCCATCCAGTTTCTGCGCTATTTCTGGATATGGGCCTCGGGTGAGAGAAGACTGTAATCACGCTGACGGCCCTGAAAGATCTTATGCTGGACTGCCTTTCTGTATCGAAGGTACTGGTGATAGCACCTTTACGTGTCGCGAGGGACACATGGCCTGCGGAGATCCGGAAATGGGATCACCTGAGGGATCTGGATGTTTCCGTGATCGTTGGAGATGCGAAAACCCGCACTGCGGCGATCAATCGCCCAGCGATGGTGTATATCATCAACCGGGAAAACACGAAGTGGCTGGTTGAATACTACGAAAAGAACGGACGACGTTGGGATTTTGACTGTGTTGTGATCGATGAACTGTCATCCTTCAAAAACCATCAGTCCCAGCGATTCAAATGGCTGCGGAAGATCCGCCCGTACGTGAAACGGTGGATCGGCCTGACAGGTACACCGACTTCCAACGGCCTAATGGACCTGTGGGCGGAGATTGGGATCCTGGACGGCGGTGAACGGCTGGGTCGATTTATTGGTCGGTATCGTGAGGCGTATTTCAGACCCGGCGCGATGAACCCGCATACAGGTATTGTGTATCAGTACACAATCAGGCCTGGTGCGGAAGAGCAGATATATCGGAAAATCAGCGATATCACCATCAGCATGAAGGCATTGGACTATCTGAAAATGCCGGAATATGTGAGTGTTATCCATGAAGTCCAGATGAACCCGGCGGAGAGAGACATCTATGATCGCATGAAGAATGACCTGATTATTCCCCTTGAGGATGGAGACATTGATGCGGTGAACGCTGCTTCTCTTTCCAACAAGCTCCTGCAAATGAGCAATGGCGCAGTGTACGATGAAAATCAATCCGTCAGGTTGATTCATCAGCGGAAACTTGAGATGCTTGAAGACCTGATTGAAGCCGCCAATGGCCAGCCGGTACTGGTTGCATACTGGTTTCGGCATGATAAGGCGCGGATTCAGGAGTATCTGAAGAGTATCGGATGCGAAACGCGGGAGATCAAGGAATCAAAGGATATCCAAGACTGGAATGCCGGGAAGATTCCTGTTGCGCTGATCCATCCGGCTTCTGCCGGGCATGGCCTGAATATCCAGGATGGCGGTCACATCCTGATCTGGTTCGGATTGACGTGGAGTTTGGAACTGTACATGCAGGCGAATGCCCGTCTCTGGCGGCAGGGACAGAAAAGCACAGTGACGATCCACCATATTATTACAAAGGGAACGGTTGACGAGGATGTGATGGCGGCGCTGGAAGCCAAGGATGTCACACAGGAGAAACTGATAGCGGCAGTGAAAGCGCGTCTTTCATAGGCTGTCGCTACCGAACAATGAACACACCAGGGTGGGAGTTTTCATACTCTCACCCTTTCTTTTTGCCCACATTCATGGAGGTGAGAACGGTGGGAAGGAAAAACCGCCGAAATAAAAAGGATTACCGTCAACGTCTGGGATTCAATCCAGACAAGCACACCAAGCAGTCAGAACACTCAAAGAAGAAGGCTACCTTCGGAAAAAGCTATAGGAACACATATTCGGTTTCAAAGTATAAACCGGAACGTCCGTATCGGGTTCCTTATCGTGGGGAAATCTGGGTTGCGCAACTGGGTAGTCATCCGAACACATCCGTTCAGGAAGGCTGTAGGCCAGTGCTCATTGTTTCCAACGATAAGGGTAATCATACATCCAATACCGTTGTCGTGTTGCCGTTAACCAGCCAGATCAAACGGAGTGAACTGCCATCTCACGTTGAACTGCACCGGGAAGACGTGTTTTGCTTTGGCCCGGAAGAACCGGTTCCGATTTCTATGGTGCTGGCGGAGCAGATAACGACGATTTCAAAGAGTGTACTGGGGCTTCGGATTGGGAGAATCCAGAACACAGAAAAGCTGCGGGAAATCGACACAGCGCTGATGAATGAGCTTGGCATCTGCGACTGTGCTGTTACGTAATACTCAGGAAGGAGAGAAACTTGTATGGGTACAAATGTACGACAGGCGCGGAAGGTAAACTTCGTGAATATTCCTCAGGAATTGAAACTGAACGCAGCTTTCTGCGTGTGGAAACTGGAAAAGCGGAACGGAAAACCGACGAAGGTTCCGTATGATCCGAAAAATGGTCAGCTGGCCAGAACCAATGATCCGTCTACCTTCGCGGACTTTGGAACCGCGATGAAAGCATACGCCATGGGCGGCTGGGATGGGATCGGCTTTCGGGTATCCGAAGGCATCGGCGCGATTGATATAGATGACTGCATCCGGGAGGATGGTAGCCTGAACGACGTCGCGGCATCGGTGCTCGGGTTTTTCACGGATGCCTATTTCGAACGTTCGCCGTCCGGTAAAGGCCTGCGGGGATTCTTTCGGCTGGCACCGGACTTTGCGTATGACAAGACGGTGTATTACATCAACAATCGGAAATATGGCTTGGAAGTGTATCTTCCCGGAGCAACAAACCGTTTTGTGACGGTCACGGGTGATGTGTTTAAGACAGGCGAAGTCGTTCTGAATTCAGAAGCGCTTTCCAACGTGCTGGAAACCTTCATGAAGCGCAGCACTCCGCTGAAGGGAAACACAATCGAACCTGTTTCCTACCTGACAGATGAACAGGTGCTGGACCATGCCATGAAGTCGGAATCCGGGGAGAAGTTCAAGGCCCTCTATGAAGGTCACTGGCAGGAAGGCTATGATTCCCAGTCCAACGCTGACATGGCGCTGGTTTCCATGCTTGCTTTCTGGTGCGGGAACGTTGAGGAACAGATTGATCGCATCTTCCGGGCTTCCGGGCTGATGCGGGATAAATGGGATCGGAGAACCGGCGATGCGACTTACGGACAGATCACGATCAGGAACGCTGTGGCTGCTTCTTCTGCTATCTATATGCCGCTGAACCCTGGGGACATGATGGATGCGGATGCGGAGTTTGAGGATCTGGACGCAGAGGAAGATCCTGAAGGTCAGCCTGATTTCGAACCGGATCTGAGTCGGATCACGCTGACACTGGAAGAAATGAAGCCGCACACAAATCCCCGGTATGGGCGTGAGGAGATCGGCATCGGGAACGCTTTTGCTGATTATTACAAGAACATCGCTCGCTACAACGGTGAGCGCGGCGTCTGGTATGTGTATGACGGAAAGATCTGGCGACCGGATATTGATTCGCTGGCGGTATCCGAACTGGCGAAGACGCTGGCAGACCGCCTGTATGTATTCGCGCTGCAGATCTCAGATGAGGATACCCGGAACCGGTATATCAAGCGGGTGCAGAAGCTGCAGCTGCGGAAAAACCGGAAGACCATGATCGAGGATGCAAAGTCTGTATATCCCGTACGGCAGAAACGCTTCGATCAGAACACCCATCTTTTCAACTGCCAGAATGGAACGCTGAACCTGACCACAGGAGAATTCCGGGATCATAACCCGAAGGACTTTTTAACGATGCTTTCGGGCGTGACCTATGATCCGCAGGCGGTGTGTCCCAGGTGGGATCAGTTTATTCAGGAAGTCATGTGCGGGAATCAGGAACTGGCGATGTATCTGCAGAAGGCGCTGGGTTATGCGCTTTCCGGGGATACCCGGATGGAATGCCTGTTCATCCTGTATGGTGCGACAAGCCGGAACGGCAAGGGTACGACCATGGAGACGTTCCTGAAGATCATGGGGAATTACGGAAAGACATCCAACCCGGAAATGCTGTCCACGAAGTTCGGTTCTTCCTCCAATGCTTCCGGTCCTAGCGAGGAAATTGCCCGGCTGGCCGGTGTGCGCTTCGTGAATATTTCGGAACCGGAGAAGAAGATTGTTTTTAACGCGGCGCTGGTGAAGCGGATGACGGGTAACGATACCCTGAACGCCAGGTTCCTGCATGAGAACAGCTTTGATTTCAAACCGAACTTCAAGATTTTCATCAACACCAATTACCGTCCTGCTGTGTCTGATATGACGCTCTTCGATTCGGGACGTCTGAAGATTATCCCCTTCAAACGGCATTTCGAAGAGTCAGAACAGGACAAAGGCCTGAAGGCGATGTTTGCGGAGGAACAGAATCAGAGCGCGATTTTTAACTGGTGTTATCGTGGCTACCAGATGTTCCAGAAAGAGGCCTTGTCCGATGTCGGCGCTGTGAAGGAAGCCATCGCGGAATACCATGCCGAGTCTGACCGGATTGGTCAGTTTGTGGATGCATGGCTGGTGGAAGATGAACGATACGAGCTGCGGACATCGGCGGTGTATCGCCGGTATACAGAGTGGTGCGAGAAGCATAACTTCAAACCGGAAAGCTCTACCAATTTCAATAGTTCCATTCAGCGTTTCTTTGGAATGTCCCGGAAAAGGCCGTCGGACGGCGGCAGCACTACCACCATGCTTCTCGGCTGCCGATTCAGGGAATGTGAAGCTGGCGAGGAGACGCCGGAAGATCTGCCGGTGCCCAGAGAATTCAATGCTCTGGTGCCGTGACCTATGGGCTTTGTTGCAGGATGTTGCAGGCTAAAACCGTATTTTCATATTTTCATTTTCTTTATAGATATTTACTGTTTTTACCTGCAACAACCTGCAACAAGCATAAAAAATGAACAGTATCACAGAAGAAGAAAAAACGATGTTCACCTGTCCAGATGTCCAGTTTGGATGGCGCTGGGCAGCGTTATGCTTTGGCATCAATTGTGTATTTCTGAGCTGAAAAACCAATCTGTTTTTACAGGGCATCCGTTGAGGGTGCCTGCTTTGTTTATTGCAACAATCGTGGCCACCGCAAAAGGAGCCGACATGAAAAGAAGGAGAAATAGAGAATGAAACTTTTTTCAAGTGAACAGGTGTCTGCGGGACATCCTGATAAAATCTGTGACCAAATATCCGATGCGATTCTGAACGATTGCCTGCGGGAAGATCGGAACAGTCGTGTGGCTGTGGAGACGATGATCAAAGACAATCATGTGACGGTTGCCGGGGAGATCACGTCTGAACATGAACCGGATGTGCAGGAACTGGTACGTGGGGTGCTGGCTGTTCGGGAACCGGAGATCAAGGATAGCTTTGATCTGACGGTACACATTTCGAAACAGTCTCCCGATATCGCACAGGGCGTTGACCGGAAAGGCGCTGGCGACCAGGGCATGATGTTCGGTTACGCAACGAACGAGACACATCGAATGCTGCCGATCCCCTTCGTGCTGGCAACAGAGGCGATTGCTGAATTACAGCACGGAGAATATGCAGAGCTGCTTCCGGATGCAAAAAGCCAGGTGTCTTTTGATTACCGGAAGCACAGGATTGATACTTTTCTGATCAGCACGCAGCATAAAGATACTGTGGATCTGAAAGACGTCAATGAGATCTGTAGTCACATTATGCAGAAGATCGCGTATGCCTATGGTCTGAATAACGATTTCCGGATTCTGGTGAATCCGACCGGGCGTTTTGTAACTGGAGGGAGCTTTGCCGATTCCGGAGTGACAGGCCGGAAGATCATCGCGGATACGTATGGCGGCGCGGCGCACCATGGCGGTGGCGCTTTCAGCGGAAAAGACCCGACAAAGGTAGATCGCAGCGCTGCCTATATGGCGCGACGGATCGCGAAGGATGTGATTCGTGACGGAATGGCTGGAAAGTGTGAGGTGCAGCTGGCCTATGCCATTGGGATTGAAGAGCCGGTCAGCATCTTCGTGAACACATTTCATTCCCGGTTAGTGCCCGCGAGACACATCGAGAAATGGATTCGAAAGAACTATGATCTGACGCCGGAAGGGATCATTGATTTCCTCGGCCTGCGGTATGTGGATTATACGTACACTTCAACCCTCGGGCATTTCTGGCGGCAGTGGCTGCCATGGGAGAACGACAGCAGACCCTACGGGAAATAAATCACGGGAAAGTCCATAAAACGCTTGACTTTATGAGCTTTCAGAGTGATCTATGTCCCTACCAAAAACGAAGGAGGTATGAACCATGACCATTTCAACCAATACGACTGACCGCAAAGCAATGGCGAAGGCGATAGCAGAGCATTTGGGAACGACTGCGAAGTACATGGGAGTTCCCAGCTGTGGATATCAGGTTGGCGATTACATCGTCGACAAGGAGGGAAACATCCACGGCGACGATTTCGAACCGCTACGGGATTTCCTGCAGACCATCGGGTGTTTCCCGGAAGAGGAAACCGAACCCGCTGGAGAGCAGACGGAACCGGAATCAGAAACGACCGGAGATGTGTATCAGGTGAGCATCACGGTACCCGCTGACGATTTGACAGCCTTGCAACTGAAGAACCTGATCTTCATGCTGTACACCAAGCAGTACCTGATCGGAAAGATGACCGGTGGCGACCTGCTGAGCATCCCGGATACGCTGATTGCTCGGCTGATGGAGAACACTCCGGAAACCACTGCGGATTTCATTCCTCTGCTGGATGCAGCCAAAGAAGACGGCCTGACCGGATTCGAATTCGCAGACGGAAAGATCACCATCACCTATCAGGCACATCCGGATGAGCCGGAACGGAACATGGTGTACGCTATGCTGACTGCCAGGATTCTGAAAGCGGCGAAAGAAGCGACCCGGGTGTTCCCGGAAAGGCAGGAACCGGAGAACGAGAAGTACTTTGCCCGGGCGTGGCTGATCCGGATCGGGTATGGCGGTGCTGATTCCAAAACAGAACGACTCCTGCTGCTGAAACACCTGAAGGGTCACAGTGCCTTCCCGAACGATGATGCCGCAGACCGCCACAAGGAAAAGTATGCGGCGATCCGGAAGGAAAAAAAGCTGGAAACACAGGGGGTGACTTCCAATGACTGATATTCAGAAAGCTCTCGCTGATTTGAAAGCCCGGCAGGAAGCCGGAGAACACATGCCCTGTCCCCGGTGCGGGAAGGATACCATGAAGCCCGCGTTGTGTACCAACGCACTGAGCCGGGTTGCTGACGGAATTTTCGTGTGTGACGATTGCGGAACGCAGGAAGCCCTGTTGGCTTTCATGCAGAATTCGATGCCCGTGGATGAATGGGCATTCCTGAACAGTGACCTGCCGAGCGTGGATTTCAAAGATCTGCCCGGCGCGGCGGTGTGGGAACAGATTCGGATGGATCACGGGCCTGTGCTGATCAGTATTTATAAACGCTGGACGCAGGAACAGCCCGGTGCGGATTTCAAACCGTACCGGCGGGAAGCACTGAAGCGGTGTCCCGGACTGACTCAGATTTGGGAACAGCCCTTTCAGGCTATGTATGAAGTATCTGACGGTCAGTTGATCCTGCGGTTCAGGAACACTGATGACGGCGTGGAGCTGACAGCAGACCTGATGGATAACGGGAAATAAGCCCCGGCGATTTGTGAGCGGTGCGGCGCGATGCTGCATCGCTTTTCTTTCGCCCTTTTCTGGCGCACGTGACGGCTTCCGTCGCTGCGGTCGAATGAAAACCCGACTCTCATCCGTGGCGGGCAACGTTGGCAAACGTCGCGGGAACAGGAAAAGCCGCCTCCGATTTGGAAGCGGCTGCGATTGTGTGTCCCGATAGGCCGATTTCCCTGGGATGCGGGGCCTCACCAAGCATATCCCCGGGCAAAACTTCTCTCCAAGGCGGGCTTCAGGACCGTCCTGATTTGAGAACCGAGGCCCAGCTTACGATAGGCATCGGCGATACCCTGGTAGTACATATCATGCGGCGGTGATTTCCGGATCATGTTCATCAGGTAGATCATCCCGGTGATTTCGGAACCGTCGTTCATGTGCACAGGCCATTCTTCCTTGATGTAGTAGCTGGGGTATCCTTCGTATCTGTCAAGGCTGCGCTCGTCTGCATCGTTGATTTCCCAGACTGCGACCGGGACGCGATTCCGTTTGTTTCCGGTTTTTTCAACTGTGGCATGGAGGTAAAACTCCAGCCGGGCTCCGCTGATATATCCGGTGCCGATCAGTTTGGCATCCGGACAGCGGACCGCCATCTGTTCCTGAACCATGTTGCTGCCATAAGCGATGTATTTCATAGTGCCTCCTGATTACAGAGCCGGTGGCTCGTTTCTATCATCACCCTTTTCGGGAGATAACGCAAGTAAAAAGTGTGTTGACAATTTGTTCCTTTCCGGGCTGTGCTCTGCTATATTTCAAAGCCCTGCGGCTTTGCGGTATCGGATTCATCACTCTGCGGCGGCGGGAAGTCAAGAGAAATCTGGCCGGAAATGTATCTCCGGCGGATTTTTATTTTTCCGCGAGGTACCCGTACAGGTCAGCCATGTCGAGGACGACGTCGCTGTACCTCGGGCGGTATCTGAAGGGGTCGCGTTCATACAGTTCGTACTTGTCGATTTCGGAACTGACGCAGTCCTCAATGAACTCTGCCCGGGCAGCGGCATCCGGGAAGTGTATCTGGTTTTCTTCCTCCAGTTCCGTCGCCGCCTGATCGATCTCGAAGCGGATGTCTGCGTCGGTGATGATTGCGGTGAACTTCTTCATAGTGTGAGCCCTCCCCGATTTCAAAGCTGTGCCCGCAGGCGCATGATAAGGTTACTGATTTCCCGGTGTGTCGGTCCGGTTATTTCCAGATCGTTTCGACCGTTCACCGTCGCCATCAGAATTTCATGCATCTCGATTCCAAAGCTGGCGGCGTGGTTCTCCGGGTCTTCCTCCCGGAACTGTGCCCAGTTGCGATGCAGGTCTGCGACCGTGTATTCCCGGTCATCGTTCAGGTCAATGAACCGCATGGTGTGTGCCTCCTTTCTGATTTGAGAGCTGCGGCGCGTTAGCGGCTTTGGACGATAGTCAGCTGGAATTCTGTGCCGTCGGGCAGGCTGATCACCAGACCCTTGTTGTAGGTCATGACTCCCGCCTGTTCGAATGTGCGTACTCGGGCATCCTCCCAGCCGATTCCAAAGCTGTCGTCGGCGGCTTCCGAAACGAGCTCCATGAGCCCGTCCTGCAGGATGTTCTCCGTGACCTGTGCCTCATTTTCATAATCGTTCTCGTACATGGTGTGTTCCTTTCCGGGCTGTGCCCTGTTTGATTTCGAAGCCTGTGGCTCCGGGTGAAGGCTTCCTGATTTGAAAGCCCTCAACCGGAACCGCCGGTGTGGCGGTGGGCGGCTTACCAGATCCCGCCCGTCCGGGTCAGGTGTGCTTCCCGGTCGGCCTTCAGCAGGCGGCGGGCAACGTACTCCTCTTCGGTCTGGCCTTGATTCACGAAGTGCGGCTCGACGGTGATTGTGTAACGGTACCTGCCGTCCCGGTACACTTTCCAAGTCGGTGTGCCCGATTTCGAAGCGTCCCGGCGAGCCCAGTGGTACTCGGTCTCGTCGTAGGGGTGGATGCTGGAAATGCAGGGTGTGCCTGTCCGAGGGTCGGTCTTGATTCCAAAGCGCTGGTGTCCGACGGTGATGATGGTCATGGTGTGTTCCTTTCCCGGGCTGTGCCCGTCTTGATTTGAGAGCTGTGTGGCTCCCCGGAAGGTTCCCGATCCGGAAGCCCTCCCGGGAACCGCCCAGCGGCGGTCGGGGTGTGCCCGCCGGGGTCAGGAAGCCCGGCGGGTGGTCTCGGCACCGTTCCTCCAAGCGGCGTTCCCGGGGAGGTGCTTCAGGAGGTGTGTCCGGGCGGTCTTGAACTCCTCGCCGTTCATGCCCAGCCGCAGGAGCCAGCACCGGAAGGTGTACGCCGGGTTGTCGGTGACCGGGCGGGTCGGGCTGGCGGAGGCGACCGTCAGGGCTTGGTTGCTGATCGCGAGGCACAGCTGGATGTAGGCCTTGACCTCCCCGGCGTGAAGTGTGCTGTTAAAGGCCCGGAATTCGATCGTTCCCTTCTGCCACACCGCATGGAGGTTCAGGAGGTGGTACCGGGAGGGGTCGTAGTGCTGGTGGGCATGCCATTCCCAGTTCCGGTCGTCGTACCAGATCCGGGCGAGCTCCTCGGAGGAGGTCGGGCGGCGGCGGTTCAGGGTCGCGAGGAAGTCGGGGTCGACGGGCTGGCACCACCGTTCCCGGCGGGCGGGCGAAATCTGCAGGGCTTGGGTCAGGAGGTCTTCCTTGGCGTTCACCAAGTTGACCAAGTTGCGCAGGGTGCGGGGAGTGTGCTCCCCGAGCCCGACGTGGACGTGGATGCCGCAGGAGGGGTCGGCGTGTGCCCCAGCCGCCCGGAGAGCCCGGACGCAGGCCTGCACCGTTTCGAGGTCTTCCCAGCGGCAAATCGGGGTGACGAACTCGGTACCCTGATCGCGGGGTCCGGCGATGCTCCCGTCGGAAACACACTTCCACCGCCGTCCTTCCCGGTCGACGGCGACCCAAGCGTCGTAGGAACCGCCGTCGTGGTACACCTCGGCGGTGTACCCGTCGGTGGAGAGAACCGAGGCGATCGCCCGGGTGGCGGCTTGGCGGCTGATTCGGTTGACCTCGAGTTCGAGGCCGATTATTCCGATTATCGTGAAATACCGATATTTCTTGCTTCCTATGGGAATGCAAATAAACCAAGTGCACTCCCATAGAATATATCGGGA
>Ga0129307_1001243_pt1 | contig 28922 bp, 21 predicted proteins | sample P1105metagenome_FD_94437 | JGI IMG/M metagenome (GOLD analysis project Ga0129307, IMG submission 94437) | Capybara group fecal microbial communities from Wisconsin, USA - P1105 metagenome | ecosystem: Host-associated > Mammals > Digestive system > Large intestine > Fecal | place: USA: Wisconsin...
CAAGAAATGGCGTAAATGTAAAGCCGAATAACGCTCGAATCGAAGGCTTTACTTGCAAAGATGTCGGAGCGGGTGGTGAAATATGGATTCAGGAACATCCGGATTCGCAAAAAGAGGGTCAAGTTTACATGACGAAGTCTAAGCCGAATGTCAAAGATTTCTACGTATTCTTGCCAGACAATGCGACTTGGAAGAGTTCTACCCCCATGATTTACGAAGATGGCAAAAGTCGGGCTTTGGAATTCGATCCTGATCATTGCGGTTGGTTTTTCAGGCGTTATATCGACGAAAAGCTCCCGACAAGTGTAGTTATCTATAGGGACGATGATGTTGAAATGATTGGCGCCATTGGCATGGGCGGCGAAAGGGCTTTGAATGAAGATCTTGCCGCCGAACCAATCTCGTTGAATGGCTTGTTTGAGCTTTTCCAGCAGGATCCGAGCTATGCTGATGCAGTGTATTTTGTGGCAGACCATGAGCAAGCAGATATGCTACCAAGCGATAATTATGGTTGGTTTACAACGAGACCGAGTGGCGCCGTTGGAAATTGCTCGTACTCTCTTGCTACTGTAATTTACGATACTGATGCACAGTTGCATCCGTCATTTTCATGCTGGAGTGAAAGTGGTGAAGGTTGTCAAGCCTCAAGCGGGACCGCCGCGCAAGGGGTCGATAAAGAAACCTCTCTCAACGCCATTAATGAATGCATGGGCGTCACTACCGGAATTGTCGAACCAACGCTCGACTCAAAATTTAAAATGCCGAAGCTTACGACTGCGGGCAAAAAATGCTTTATAGACGAAAAATACTTTAACCAGCTGTTCAGCTACACCGAAGGCGTGAACGAAACCAGCTGCTTCGACATGCCATTTTCCCGTTCAAAAGACGGCAAATGGGAATTTGATTCCGATTACTTTGTCAGCCCCGGCGTCAAAACTCCTGTCCAAGGCGGTTTCTATCCTGTAGAAGCGACAACAGACGCTATTATCAAAGCTGCTAATCAGAACCAAACTCCGGCACCTCTCGCACGAACCAAACGTAATGCCGAAGGCCCAGTATTCTGGGGACCGGAACTTCGTAAATTCGATCAGACAGAGAATGTTCCTGCAATTGATCTTTTCTGTAATGGACCCGGTTGGACCAAGGGCTTTGATTGCGAAGGACACTTTGCCGATGGAGAAGAAACAGAAACTTATGTGAAAGCAAATCTAAAACTTAATGCGCAAGCCTGTGTGTTTGGCTGGAGTTGTGATGTAAAGAGCAGTGCTCCAGAGGAGTGGCCGTTCTATGCCATGCAATCCGAAACTTCGGGTGAGGAAACGCAACGTTGGATTTCCAATGTTAATGATACGAAAGGAAACAAAGGTCGCAACCTGCATTTCTGCTCGGCATCTCATTCCAACTTCCGCTACAAGAAGGGACTGAAGTTCAATTTCCGCGGTAGTGATGATTTGTGGGTATTTATTGACAATAAACTTGCTGTAGATCTTGGCGGAACTCATCTTCCGGCACCGGGCTATGTAGATGTAGATCAATTCTTTAAGAAAAACGGATTGAATCCAGATGAAATAATCGGCAAGATGTTTGACATCGACATATTCTCATGCAATCGCCGTGCGTCATCAAGTAGCCTCCGTATCAAAACGAACATGTTTATCGAACAAACTTCCGGCATTACGGCTGAAGGTAAGCAAAATGTTGAAGACTATATCAAGACAGGAAACAACCATTACAGGTTCTGCTATACAAAATCCGGTAATGGTCCATGTACAACCGAAATTCGTTGCGGTGAAGAAATTACAGAAAAAATTTCATACATCCTAAGTACAGACAAAACCGGTCAAGATCCAGCCAAGGCTCTTGTCAGTGAAGCTGATTTTACTACGAATCCTAAACAATTCTGTAATGGCCGCGTTTGCGGAATTGATGTTTCTAATCCGACCTCTCCAATTATCAATGATGAACAGTTAAGAAACTACATATCAGCAGGTAAGTATTACCTTATCGTCAAGATTGGTGGAGATTCAAAGGCTATTGAAATTAACATTAAAGGCACTATTAGTATAGCAAATCGCGAAGCTGTCATTGTGGATGAAAATGGGAATCGCGGTCCCAAGCTCTCGTTCAAATCTCAAGCGATGGCATCACTCCCCAATAACGACGGCACTCCAAACCTTGCTCAGAAGATGGTTCCTCTTTATATAGGAGCCGCGACCGATCCTTGCATGACCGCGAATTGCACCGACCCTCTCGAAATACATCCTTTTGCTGCAAATGCCCCGTACAGCTTGCAAGTTAACAATTCGAAGGTCATGTTCTACAAGGTGAAGAACGGCAAGCCGGTTCAGATTAATCCTGCTGCTGGAGAAGTTGTTGGAAATTCTGGCATTGATACCATTTATGCAACAATCCCATTCGATGAAATGGAAACTACAGAAGAACGCGTTTCCATCAATGTAAAAGGAGATTCCCGCAAAGCCCAAATCACGTTCTTTGTACCAAAATTGGTGTTCGTAGATTCTGATTCGACGTATAATGTTTTATCGGGGGATAAAGATACTGACAAGCCTCGTATTAAAGGCGGTATTTTCCCACTCTACTTGATTGCTGTCCGAGCAGACAACACCCCATGTGTAGAATGCCGCTTCCCGCTCGTCAAGGGTGCTAAGACTTCTGTCGGTTTGGATATCGTTGAACAAAGCAATGTGATAAACGGTCGTGCAATAGTTGCAGTCCAATCTTCAAAGGTCTATGAAAAAGGAAACAATGGTGTAGCATCGCTCCAAGTGGCTGGTCCTAGTCCTGCTCTTATTCAAGCCACTTATGGCAATATGCAGTTTGCAGAGCCGCCGGCTTCGATTCCGCAATCAGACAAGTTCATTAACAATCCTGCATTCGGCGTTAAAGTTGTCGCCCCGCTGGAAATTTCCATTACCACCAATAAGTTCATCAAGGATGCAATACAGGAATTCACGATTATGGACATGAAAGGCCAAGTCGTTTCTAACGGAACCTTAAACAGCAGCTCGACTCGCGTCAAGGTACCAACCAATGGCTCGTACATTGTCAAGGTCGGAACTGATTATAAGCGTGTAAATGTGAAATAGATTGTAGAATTTAGTTTTTAGCGTTACTCCCAGTTCAAAATGAACTGGGATTTTCTTTTGTAAAAAAAGTTTAAATAAAAATGACTTTTGTTAATTTATTTTAGTATATTACAAAGTAGAACTATAGGAGGAGTGGATATATGCATTCGTTCAAGACGTTAATAACGACAATTGCATCATGTACCGCATTGAGTGCGTCATTTGCATGGGCTGACCTAAAAAATTCTGAAGCAAGTGGAGACGTTTGTTCGCCTAAAATTCACTTTAATATTCCCAACAGTTGGGATAATGCATATTTAATCATCGGAAATACCGCTATAGCTTTCCCTAGGCCAAAGCTACAGGATAATGGTTGGACAACGATTGACCTTGCCAGCACAAAGACCAACGACGACATCTATTTCTACATCAATGGAGTTAACAAAAACGACTGCAATGATGGCAAATGCGCTACAAAAAATGGCGTCAATGTCAAACCGAATAACGCCCGAACCGAGGGTTTTTCTTGCAAAGATGTCGGTACCGAAGGCGAAATTTGGATTCAGGAACACCCGGATGTTTCCAAGAAAGGTCAGGTTTACGTAACTACGCAAAAACCGAACATCAAAGAATTATACGTTTTCACGCCAGATAACTGGACATGGAAAGTGAGTCCCCCTATCATCGAAGAAGATGGTAAACCTCGTGAAATGCAAGTGGATACAGAACACTGCGGATGGTACTTCCGGCGTTATATTGACGAACCGCTCCCCCAAAATGTAATCATCTACAGCAAAAACGATCCTAGTAAAAAAAGAGCGATTGGCATGGGCGGCGAAAAAGCTTTAAACGAAGGTGTAGCTGCAGAACCGATTGAGTTGGCGGACTTATTTGAACTTTTCGAAACTGTCCCTGACTATTACGGCGCTGTTTATTTTTTGGCAGACGAAAGTCAAGCTGATGCCCTTGGCGGTGATACCTATGGTTGGTCTGCAACGCGGCCGTCTGAAGCCGTAGGCAATTGTTCTTTCAGTACAGCATTCATCATTTACGATACCGATGCCAGTTTGCACCCATCATTCTCTTGCTGGGGTCAAGGCGGCGAAGGTTGCCAAGCCGCAAGCGGAACAGCGGCTCAAGGTGTCGATAAACAGACAGCCCTTAAAGCCATTAACGACTGCATGGGCGTGACCACAGGGATTGTCGAATCGACGCTCGACAAAACGACCAAAAAGCCGAAACTCTCAGCGGCGGGTAAAAAATGCTTTATTGACGAAAAATACTTTAATCAGCTATTCAATTACACCGAAGGTGTCAATGAAATGAGCTGCTATAACATGAACTTTACTCGAACAAACAACGGAAAATGGGAATTCGACTCCGACAATATTACAAGCTACGGCCTCAAAACGCTTGTTCAAGGCGGTTTCTATCCTGTAGAAGCGACTACAGATGCTGTTATTAAATTTGCAGATACGCTGCAAAAACCGCTGCCAGCTGCACGTACAAAACGGACTGCCGAAGGTCCTGTATATTGGGGACCGGAACTCCGCAAAACAGACCCGACAGAACAACTTCCTATCATCAACCTTTTCTGCAATGGAGCTGGCTGGGATAAAGGATTCAACTGCAACGGGTTATTTGCCGATGGCGAAAGTACAGAATCCTTTGTGAAAGAGAAGTTGAATCTCGACCAGCAAGCCTGCGTGTTCGGCTGGAGTTGCGATGATGAAGCTTCAGCCCCCGAAGGTTGGCCTGTCTTTGCAATCGGCACCGAAACAAAAGCTGCACAAGGTGCAAACGCGACACACCGCTGGACATCTGAAGTCGGAAAAGAGGGTAACGGAGGCAGAAACCAGCATTTCTGCGCAGAAACACATGCTACATTCCGCTTTAGTAAAGGGTTGAATTTCAGCATCAGCGGTAACGATGATATTTGGGTATTTATTGACAACAAACTCGCTATAGATATCGGTGGCACTCACTTAACTGCACCGGGTTACGTTGATTTAGATAAGTTCATGCCAAACGCCATTGTAGATTCGCTTTACGATATCGACATTTTCACCTGCGACCGCCGCACGACATCGAGCAATTTGAGCATCAAGACGAATATAGTTCTTGCAAATTCCCCAGAACATGTATTGTCTCTAACAAATCCTGATCACATTGATACTTTACAAAAATATCGTCAAAATTACGACAAGCGCTATACTATTTGTTACAATTCAACCTTAACCTTTCCTTGTTTTATAACTTCTTCAAAAGACGTATCCATTTGCAAAGACCCACGCTATGACAGATTTGTCGAAAAATACACATTCCTATTCTCTAAAGACAAAACAGGACAAGATTCCACCCAAACTCTTATCAGCGAAGCTGAATTCGAGGCAAATCCAAAGCAGATTTGTGAAGGGGACATTTGTGGTTTCGACGTTACCATACCGGGTCTTCCAATAATTAACGAAGAAAAATTGAAAGAAGTCTATGCCCCCGGCCAATATTATTTTGTCATCAAAATCGGTGGTGATACGAAAGCAATCGATGTCAATCTTGAAAATACGATGGGTGTTGCCAATCGCAAAATCGCTCTCGATGAAACTTCATTCAATGTCATGAAAACGGGAATGCTTGAATTCGCAATTGTAACAAGCGAACCGAATAACACCAACCGCTATGCCGTTATGGACATGAAGGGGCAAGTCATCACTGCCGGAATTCTGAACAACAGCACGACTCGCGTTAAGGTGCCAACTACAGGTTCCTATATCGTCAAAGTCGGGACCGATTATAAGCGTGTAAATGTAAAGTAAAGTGGTTAAGAGGTGTGAGGTATGAGGTCGCCCGCCACGGCGGGCTTTGAGGTATGAGGCTATGAGTCGTGAACAAAGAGTGTCTTCCAGAAAGCTTGTCATTCTGGAGCGAAGCGATAGAATCTGCCGATAAAATCCGTTATTGGTCAATAGTCATTGTTTATTAGCAACTGTCACCCCGGCCTTATAATACAACTGATCCCGCAACAAGTGCGGAATGACAATTATAAAGACGTTCTCATTTGCATGTCGCCCCAGCCTCTGTGCCGGGGTCGGTGTTTTCATTATAAACAACAGATGCCGGTACAATGACCGGCATGACATATTCGCGAGAGGGCTTCAAGAAACGCGTAAATTACAACCCGTCCATTTCAAGAAGTGTCGCCATATCGCTCGAATTGATTTCGAAATCGAGCTGGGCGTTTTGACGGATTCGGTCTTCGTGTGTGGATTTGGGGATTGGCAACAATCCCAGTTGCAACACAAAACGACTTGCCAGTTGCGGCACCGAGACATCATACTTTGCGGCCATTGCACAAATTTCGGGAACCTGCATCAAGCGGCCCGTCGCATTTGGCGAATACGCTTCCACTATAATTCCATTCTGTTCGCAAAAATCAATCACTTCCGTCGGAACGTGCCCAATATGAACGCGAATCTGGTTCACTACGGGGAATACGTGGGCGCCTGCTAAAATGTTATTGAGATCATCGATTTCAAAATTGGAAACGCCAATAGCACGAATTTTACCCGCATCATAAGCATCTTCGAGCGCTTTCCAAACTTCGGCGTTTTCCCAGAAATAACGATAACCTGATGTGGAACCCATCTCCGCCCACGGACGAGGTGCATGGATGAGCATCATGTCGATATAGCGGGAATCCAAGCGTTCCATGGACTCTTGAATGCAGCGAACTGCATCCTCATTTTTTTTCACTTCGGCAGGAATTTTCGACGTGATGAAGATGCTTTCACGGTGAATTCCGGTTTTCTCTAGAGCCGCCTTGAGGCCTGCCCCGACTCCAGATTCGTTCTCGTAAGCTATTGCGGTATCAATGTGGCGATAACCAGCATCAATGGCAGTTTCCACCGCCGTAGCGGCCACATCGTTTGGCGTCTGCCAAGTTCCTAAAGCAATTTTCGGGATTTTTTGACCATTATTCAGCTTGTAAAATTCGTCTAACACCATTTCCGGCCCCTTTAATTCTACTAAAGTAATATAAATTGAATCTGCTGAAATAGGAGCTAATTTTTTTTAGAAATATACCATATTGGAATATTTACTGGTGTGAAAAAGGGACGAGAAACGTTCTTCTCATCCCTTAAGGCCTTGATGGTACGTTCTTTACCTCTAAAGTGCAAGCGGCATCCAGGGCTTTACGACATCGATAGATTCGAGTTTGCCTTGCAATTTGCGGCGGATGGCGGCTGCGGCAATCATCGCTCCGTTGTCTGTACTCAAGCTACGGTCCGGGACGCAAAAGCGGATGCCTTTCTTGTCGCAGTAGTCTTGCAGGCGCGTACGGAGCCAGCTGTTGGCACTTACGCCTCCACCCATTACAAGCGTCTTCATGCGGGTCTTCTTTAACGCATTGATGGTCTTTGAAACGAGGCTATCGACAATCGCATCTTCGAGCGAAGCGCAGATATCGCCCAAATTATCTTGAATAAATTGCGGGTCGTGTGTTTCGGTGTAACGGAGTACGGCAGTCTTTAGACCGCTGAACGAAAATTCGCAGTTGTCATGCGTGTGCAGTGCACGTGGAAATTCGACGAATTTGCGGTTCTTGTCTTTGCCTAAGCGGCTAATTGTGGCTCCTGCCGGGTATTTGAGTCCAATGAGCTTGCCGCACTTGTCGAACGCTTCGCCGGCAGCGTCGTCGCGGGTACGTCCGATGCTTGTGTATTTGAATCCCGGTTCTTCCATCACGAGTTCCGTATGACCGCCCGAAACGGTGAGCGTCAAAAACGGCGGTTCGATGTCCGGATTGCTGAGCCATGCGGCGGCAAGGTGCCCTTCGAGGTGGTTCATGCCGTAAGCGGGAATGTTCAAGTCGCGGGCAAGGCCTTTGGCAAAGCTTGCGCCGACGAGAAGCGGTCCCATAAGGCCTGGGCCCGTGGTGTAGGCAATCGCGTCGATGTCCTTGAGTTCTATGCCAGCTTCCTTGACGGCGGCTTCGGCAATGGGGGCGATTTTTTGCAGATGGGCACGCGCTGCAATTTCGGGAACGACTCCGCCGTACAAAGCGTGTTCGTCAATTTGGCTGTAGAGTGGATTCGAGAGAACTTTGAGCGGGTCGTCTTGCAAAACGGCGCATGCAGTTTCGTCGCAGCTGGATTCAATTCCAAGCCAAATCATATTCCGTATTCCTCGTCTTTGTCTTCGTCGTCGGTTTGAGTCTTGATGAGCCTGATCTTGTCGGGCTTGACGACAACGGCCTTGATGGACATGTCGCGGTCAACATTGGGCGGCAAAGTCAGCTTGATGGTCGGGGCTAGGCTGTCGGCGTCTTCGATGGCGAAGCGGTTGTATTCGATGAAAAGCTCGATGTCGTTGTACTTGATGGCGTCAAGGGTTTGATTGCCGCCGGTAATTTCGACGGTCGCAGTTTGCGGGGAGAGCGTGTTCAAAGCACGGTCGTAGAAGCCGATAAGTTGTACAGGAACGTCCTTAAATTCTTTGGACGTGATTTTTTGGACATCGACAAAAATCTTTGCCACGGAATCGCTAGGCGTCACGAACTGCGGAAGTTGATCGGTGATGAGCGGTACGGAATACGTCTGGCTGACCTTGAGGCTGTCGATGAACATGGAATCCGTGGGGATGTCGATAATGCGTGTGAGGGCGTTACGGGCTCCCGCGACTTTGAGAAATTCGTGCATGAGCTTTGGCGGCTGGACGATAACGTAACCCGGGGCTGCGTTGAAAGCGACGTTGTTCTTGATGGGAATGTTGCGTTCGATTTTCGTATCGACAGCGACATCGATGAAGAGATATTGCTTGTCGGGTTCGATGTAGTGGACGGACGAAAAGTTCGGGGCGACGAAATTCTTTGCGTCCAGGTGGATGCGTTTGGAACCGAGTTCCGCATTGTGCATATCGACGACCATGGCCGACTGTTTTTGCGATTGCAGGCGGATAAGGTCGAGAGGCTTACCTTCGACGGTCACGGAAACGGTACTGGGCGGTTTAGACGCAATCGCTAAAGCTTCGGGCAACTTCACGAACGTGAGCGGAACTTCCATCGTCAGTTGGAAGTCCTTCAGCGAGATGACGTAGAACCAGAGGGCCATCGCGCAAATCAGTGCGGTAATCTTTAATATGATGTTTCCCATAAAAGCCCCATAAAGAACCTCATTAAATTTAATTATATTCCAACCGTGTTCGGACAATTAGGTTACTTAATATCGGAATCTTTCCGTGGATGGAAGCAGCACCGCACGGTGATCCTCCCGTCCCTTTTGACGATTTTCTTGTGCTCGCTCCTTTTGGCGGCGTCCTTTACGGCTTTAGGCGTTTCGTTCAAGCTCATCTCTGCGGAGAAATCCTTGTACGTCATCGAGGCTTTTTTGAAAGAGAGCGTTCCCAATGATTCTATTCCGGCAATCCAGACGCGATTGGAACATACCCGCCATGTGGAGTCGGTTTCGTTCGTAAGTGCGGATTCTGCACTGGCGGATTTCCGCAACCATTTTTCACCGGACATGCTGGAACTTGTCGAAGGGAACCCCATTCCGGCATTTTTCCGTGTGTCGCTGAGCAGCGAGGCTCGCAATCCGCAGAACCTCTCCGAAGTGCGCCACGCGATTGCAGAAGAGTCTTACTTCGAAGAAGTGCAGGCACCGATAGAGTGGGCCACACGCATTGCAACTTGGAAATTCAAGATGATTTTCTGGCCTGTTTGTATCAGCATCCTTTTGCTTATCGCGCTTTCGCTCATCATCTGCAACTCAGTGCGTCTTTCGCTTTTGTCCCGCAAGCTCTTGGTCGAGAACATGAAGTACGCCGGAGGCAGTTACATGTTCATCGAGTTCCCGTTCGTGCTGGAAGGGGCTGCCCAAGGCTTTGTCGGTAGCGGTGTTGCGATTATCTTGCTCGGCCTTGTAATCAAGTCGGTCGTGCAAACGTTCCCGATTGCGGCAAGCGGCGTCACGTATTTTGGAATCGTCGCCCTTTTTACGGTGCTTCTCGAAACGACTCTTGCGGGCTACTTTAGTTTTCGCACGGTGCGCAGTTTCTTGTTCGAAAAGAAAGGTGAGCAAGAATAATGCGCCTTGTTTCTCGATGGTTACCCTTCTTGAGTTTCGTTTTTGCCGTCGTGGCTTTTGTGGCTGTTTCTGCGGTTGCAGCTCCCAAGAAGACGGATGCCCAGATTGACGAACAAAAGAACGCCCTAAAAAAGCTCGAAGTCGATTTGGCGAAAAAGCGAGAAGAACTTGCAGTGCTTGAGACCGAAGAAAAAGGTGTCTTGAACACGATTTCTCTCTTGGATCAGAACCTGAACCGCACGCGTTCGTACTTGTCGGCTCTTTCGAAAAACGAAGATATGCTGCAAGATGCGGTGAAGCAATTGGTGCTAGATATTGACTCGCTGGACCACAAAATCAAGGACCGCAAACGCGCCATGCGAAAGCGAATTAGGAATTTGTATGTACATGGCCGTAGTAGCGATGCCGAAATTTTATTTGAACTCTTGACCAAGAACGGTAATCCGGAGCGTGAAGTCTATTGGGTCCATCACTTGCTCTCCCGTGACCGCGAAAACGTAGAAACGCTTCGCAGCCTTGTTGCGGAACGCACGCAAAAGCAACAGGCTCAGGAAAAAAATTTGGCGGAACTCACGAGACTCCGCTCCCGCAAGGCCGTCGAAGAACGCAGTCTTGTGGCCCAGATGAACGGACAGTCGCGAGTGCTCAATTCCCTCAAGCAGGACAAGGCTTTGCAACGCATGGCCCTCAAGGAATTTGAACGCAACCAGAAGACGATGCTCGCTCTTTTGAAAAAGCTCGAAGAACGCCGCAAACGCGAAATCGAAGAAGCGAAAAAAGCCGAAGCGGCCCGTCTTGCCGCCCTCAAGAAAAAGGAACGCGAAGCCGAGAAAAAGCGCCAAGCCGAAAAGAAACGCGAAGCGGAAAAGAGTCGCCAGAGCGAAACGGCGAAAAAGACGGTTCAGGCGTTGCCGTTCAAAGGCCCCAAGTGCATGCCCATGGAAGGCCCCATCATCAGCGAATACGGCTTGCAGGAACATCCGGTGCTCCATATCATGACGCGTAATCTGGGCGTCGAAATCCGCGGAAAACGCGGTGGCCGCATCCGCGCTGCTGCTGCCGGAACCGTGGCGATGGTCTCCGAAATTGACGGTCGCGGCCCCTCCGTTATCATCGAACATGAGGACGGAACCTACACAGTCTATGGTCACATGAAAGCAATTCACGTCCAAGAGGGCAAAAGTGTCAAGAAATGCGAGGAAATTGGAGAAGTGGGCGATATCGCTTCGTTAAATGGAATTAAATTGTACTTTCAAGTAAGCGAAGGGACACAAACCGTGGACCCATTGCAATGGTTGAAGCAAAAATGATAGAATATCGCTTGAATGGTCCCGCCTCCCAGGAACGAATCCGCATTCGTCTTATGTCGGCGTTGCGTGAGAACCGGTTCCCGCAGTCGATTCTCATCGACGGCCCTGTAGGCATTGGCAAGAAGGCGCTCGCGATGGAAATTGCCCAGGCGCTGCAGTGTACAAATGCAAGCGTTCGCCCCTGCGGAAAATGCTTCGGCTGCAAGATGGCCGCCGATACCGGTGTGACGGACAACTGGGTCGTGCCGATGGAAGCGAAAGAAGCGAGCGCCCGCAATGCAGCTGATGTCTCTGCCGGGAGTTCCGCTAAGACGATCCAGGACTTCAAGCAGGCGTACATCGAAGAAATTACGAAGAACCCGTACCGCGTCGATATCTTTAGCGCGGGCGCCCTTATTTCGGTGGAACTCATCCGCACGATGACCGCCTCTTTTGCGATGAAAGGCGACCGCGTCCGCGTGGTGATTATCGCCGAGGCCGACCGCATGAACGATTCTGCAGCAAACGCGTTCCTCAAGACGCTCGAAGAAGTTCCGCCGAACACGTATTTCATTCTGACGACTTCTTCCCGCGAAAAGCTTTTGCAGACCATCCGTTCGCGTTGCTTGGCGCTCCATTTGCCGCCATTGACGGATGACGAAGTACGCAAGGAAGCTGCCCGCGTGGGCGGCGAAGACTTTAACGAATCGGCGTTGACCGATGATGTGATCGGGCTTGCTGTGGGTTCTCCCGGCATGGCCCTTTACTATGCGGAACATGCGAAGGCGTGGTGCTCACTCGCTGTCGATTTTATCGAGAAATCGCTTTCGCAAGATTACACGGACTTGTTCTTTGAACTGGACGATTCCGGCCTCGAAGACCCGGCGATCGTGAACCGCTTCTTGGAGGTCCTGTCGTTCTTGATTGCGGACTTGCTGCGCCAACAATCGGGCGCTCCGCTCCGCATTCCGGATGCTACAAGCCGCGTGAACCTCGAACGCTACCCGCAGGTGGGGGCATCCGCTTTGGAACTTGGACTCGTGTGCGTCCAGGAAACGATGTCGCAAATTGCTTCAAGACGTATGGCGGCAGTCATGTGCCTCCAGAATCTTGCCATGAAACTTTTTGAAGGCTACAAGTAAAATGGAAGATCTTGTCGCCTCAACATTGTCCTCTACGTTAAAGATTCCGCATGCGGTGGCGAGGTTCCTCGTCTCGCGAGGAATCAAGACGGTGGCCGATGCGTACCACATGCTGTGCTCCAGCGAATGCGATGTGCACGACCCGTTCCTCATGATGGGTATGGACAAGGCTGTGGAATGGATTCTCGCGGTCCGCGAACGCGGCGAACGCGTGTTCATTTTTGGCGACTACGACTTGGACGGTATGACCTCGGTCACACTTTTGACGCGCTGCCTCAAGATGGTGGGCATTGAATCAGAATGGCGACTGCCGAACCGCTTTGGCGATGGCTACGGGCTTTCGGTGGCTGCCGTAGACGAAATGTACGCTGCCGGCGCCCGCAATTTGATTACCGTGGATACCGGCATTACCGCGAATGTGGAAATTGCATACGCCAAGCAACTGGGCATGGCGGTCATGGTCATGGACCATCATCAACCGTCGGGCGATGGACTGCCAGTGAGCGATGTGCTATTGGACCCGCACCAGGAAGGCGATGATTACCCGAATCAGGAACTTTGCGGTGTCGGCGTTTCGTATAAGTTTATTTGCGCGTTGTTCAGCCGCCTCGGAAAGCCAAACCCCGTAGAGTATTTGGACTTGGTCGCTCTCGGGACGCTTGCGGACTTGGTGCAGATGACACCCGAAAACCGCTACTTTACGCGAACTGGTCTTGAATGTTTGAAGAATAGCCGTTGGCCCGGCGTGCAAGAAATGTATGCCTCGCTCATGAAGCCCCACAGCTGCGTGGGCGGCATCGACGTGATGTACAAGCTTGCTCCGCTCTTGAACGCTCCTGGCCGCATGGAACGCCCGGACCCGGCCCTTAAACTTCTTTTGTGCGAAAACAAGAGCGAAGCTCCGCAGCTTCTGGAAGAACTCAAAAAGTGGAATACGCTCCGCAAAGAAAAAGAAGCTGAAATTACCGGAATGGCGATGGAACAGGTCAAGTCGCTTTATGGCGATACTATCCCGACGGTCATTGTGGTTGCCGGTGAAAATTGGCATGTGGGCGTGATTGGCATTGTCGCTGCAAAACTCGCCCAGGAATTCCATAGGCCCTCGGCAGTGCTTTCGATTATCGACGGCATGGCCCATGCGAGCGCACGTGCTGTTCCCGGATTCAACTGGCACAAGGCCCTCTTTGAAAGCCGCGAACTTTTTGACCGCTGGGGCGGGCATGCGAATGCGGCGGGATTTTCGCTAGAAGCGACAAAAATTGAAGAACTGCGGGGCCGCTTGTTGCAGTCAGCAAAAGACCAAGGCTACACCGGCGAAACCATCGACGTGGATGAATCGTACCCCTACGACATCAAGATTGCGCTCCGCGAACTGACTGTAGAAACGCGGGTCCCGAGCGGAAGATTCCCTGTCCGCGAACGTTCGATTCTTGAATTCATCGACTTGCTCGAACCGTTTGGCGGAAACTTCCCATACCCTGCATTCCGTGCAGAAGGCGTAACTGTGCATCGCGTTCGTGAACTGCGCGGCGGGCACTTGCAGATGGAAATTTCGCAAGCGGGGAGCGCTGTATTCCCGGCTATCGCTTTTGGGCTGCGCAAAAGCAAGGCGTTGCTTGGGCGTTCCCGCCCGGTAACGGTCGTTTTTGAACCCATCTGGAATTACTACAACAACACTAAGACGGTGCAACTTTGCATCAAGTCCATTGAGTAGGCCATGCTGAAACGTAATGCTCCCATGTTCGCTTTTATGCTCGTCTTTGTGGCGGTGCTGTACTTTGTCTATAGCATTCCGCAGTACGAACCCATAGTGGATGTCGAAGAAGAAAAAAAAGAGGACGTTGTTCAGGAATCGTTTAATGGACGTGTGGATATGCCCTCGATTGATGAAATTTATGTGATTGAAAATTCCGCAGGGCGCGATTTAAACAAGATTGCAGTGTTTTTGAAAGGCCGTGCTGCCGGATTGCATTATCTTTCGTCGGAACATTTCAAGAAAATCAAGTTGCATAAAAAAAATCACAAGTTCGCGAAATCCGATGATGACGTGTTTCTTGGACTGCATCTCACGCTGGATAGCCTTGGACGTTTTAATGGGCCGAAAATCATGTTTTCGGATTCCGACGATGAAGTCTTTACGGTCAAACTCCTGAAGCATGTTGAATACTATTGGCGACTGCCGCCCAGCAAGCAGGGCAAGCTTGAAATGTGGATTCCCATCCGTTTCCATGCGAATTAGAGGAGTGGGGTGTGAGGTTTCTTTATTGTCGTGCTCGACTTGATTGGGCAACCTTTCGTTTTCCACAAAAAAGCCCCTCGTTTGCGCGAGGGTGACGATAAAAGCCAAAATCCATTGACCAATAACCAATGCCATTGACTATTGACCAATGACCAATAAAACAACTACTTTCTCAAAATTTCGACGAGCAGCTTTGCATTCTTTTCGATGAGGACGAACGCTTCGAACATGCGGGCTTCGCGCCACTTGGTCATGTACTTCGTCTGCCAATCCATCGCGATAGATTGCGGATCTTTCGGGCCGTTTTCGTTCTGGTACCAGACTTCTTTGGTGATTTCACGGATCATGGCGCCCATTTCGGCAGCGGGCTGGAGTGAACCTTTGCAAAGCAACAGTGCGCGCAAATTGTCAAGCAAGATTTCGTCAGAAGGTTGCTCCGCATCTTCGTGGGCGCATTCCCAAATCTCATCACGATGGCGTTCCGTCCAGTCAATCAAGTGCTTTTTCGTCTTTTCGAGCTCGCCCTTGGCCAACTTTTCATCAACCGCTTCACGCGGGTAGTAGATGCTGTTCGGATAGAATTCAATCATGATGTTCCACCTCACGATGTTGAAGCTTCGTAAAAAAACAATGCCCGGGGCGGGACTTGAACCCGCACGGAGTTGCCCCCAAGGGATTTTAAGTCCCCAGTGTCTACCATTCCACCACCTGGGCAGGTTGTGCACGCAGAATATAGAAAATTTTGAGGCCATGATATCAAATAAAATGGAAAACCTTTATGGTTTTTATCACATTTTTTATTAAAAGTTATTTTCCGTTTACAAATATTTACTTTTTGGTTCCATTAATATATATTAGGGAGAGGACTGAAAAAAATTTTGTTTTTTATTGCTAACTTTTGATTAGGCTTTGATTTAGAAGATTTGTTGCGTGGAGATTTTGTTATGATAAATGGCAGATTTAGAAAAAATGGTTTTACAATGGTTGAAACCCTTGTTGTCCTTATTATTGCGGGCACATTATTTTCGATGGGGATTGCGAGTCTCGTTGCAGCAGTCACCAATGCTCGTGTTAAGGATTACGCTCAAAATACGGCCGCTTTTTTGGAACGCATAGCCAACGACGCCAATAGAATGTCCAAGACTCTTTGCATCAATGTTCAGCAAAAATCAATAGATGTTTATTCGACGAGTGATTGTTCTGGATCGTTATACGCTCAGTATAGCCTGGATTTGCAATATCCTGTTAAGTTTGGATGTGACATTGATAATGATCTTTATATTTATGATACAAAAGGGGCGATGGATAATGATAATAATTGGGGAAACAGTGGTGCGGGACACTACATGTTTATGGAACCGCGAATAGGGCTTTCTGCAGTTCCTAGAGGTTATCTTTGCCTTCAGTATGGAACATCTAATACCTATACAGACAATGCCTATGGAATAGCCGTTAAGTATAGCGATAAGAATATGATTAAACCCAAATGGACGCCCAGTGGGTCAAATGTTATTGACAATTGGCAAGATTTGTAGAGGTTCGCTATGATGTCGATTTTGAAAAATAAAAAAGGCTTTGGAATTCCTGAAATCCTGGTCGCAGCGTTGGTTCTCGGTTTTATGTACACGGCGTTGTTGAATATGCATGGTGGAAATCACGATGCGTTATTGCGTATTCGCGGTCGTGATGGAGCGATTGATGTTGCTCAGCAAGTTTTGGATTCTCTCAAATCCATTGGGATAGCGTCTATCCCATCGAAAGAAGATGAGCCTACTACTTTTAATGTGAATCCTATTGAGCGTTCGTGGGAGCGTAGCACAAATTGGGGAGGAGGCGCAGCGACGGTGACTTACACACCGCAGGTGACAGTCGAACCCACCGCAAATTACATGACAGAGTCGTCATCGCAGTTCGAGACTATCCAGCGAGTCTATGCAAAACAGGTGAAAGTCAAAGTTTCCTGGAATTTCAAGGGCTCAACGCAGTCCATAGAAGTCTCGAGTGTGATTAGGTAATTTTAGACGAAAGAAAGGCACTTCGTGCTCGTTTATAGGACGGCTTCGCCGCGATACTAAAAAACTCATTGCTCAAAGCGAAGCGACCTCAAACCTCATTTCCCTAACAAATGCATAATCACGGGGCGGTTCTTGCCGGCTTCTGTTTTATGTATTGTGAGCTTGCCGGTGCTGTCATAGCTGAACTGTTCGCCCACGCGTTCTCCGTTCACGTACGTGAGGCTGTCTCTCAATATTCCACTCCTGTACCAGTTGCGCCAGATGCCGTGACGTTTGGCTTCGCCTTCCTGGTTGGATTGCCAGAACCCCTCGCTTGCTTGTTTACCGCCCAAGCTATCCGGGTAAAAACTGCGGCTTTCCAGAATCTGTCCGTTGTCCCAAATCTCTTCGTACCGCAAAACGTGGCCCTTCTTGTAGTACCAGAGCGTCCCGGTAATGAGGTCGTCGTCTGCAATACGGACAAATGTTGATTCCGCACAAACTTTATACGTTGTCTTGTCTCCATTGCTTGTGCCACAAATGCCGTAGTCCGTTCGCAGGCCGTCTTGCAAGATGGTTTTCGCGATAACGTTTCCTTCGTCATCAAAATAAAGCCATGTGGAATCGCGGTGTCCGCCTTTCCAGAATTCTTTCTTTTGTATATCGCTGTTTCCGTAATAGAAAATGCGTTCTCCGTGGAGTTTCCCCAATTGCCAGTTTTCGCGGAGTTGCAAAGTTTTCCCGTTCGGATAATAGAAATCGCTTAATCCGTTTTTAATACCTTGTTTGCAATTCTGCTCGTATTCCAAGGCTCCGTCCGGTGCGTATTGCTTGAAAACTCCTACATCTGTTGTTCCAAAACAAGAATTTTCTATAGCGGGTTTTCCGTTGCTGTGCCATTTTTTCCAAGTGCCGATGGAATCGCCTTTGTCGTTGTAGTGTTCTTCAAAGGATTTTACTTTTTCGTCATGGGTGCTTGCGGTATGGTGAAAGCCTTCCCAATCGCCTACGGGATGGTCATCCTTGTAATAGCGGATGGCTTCGACTTTCTTGTTCTGGTAATAGCTCGTCCACTTGCCATCGCGGAGCCCGTCTTTGTACGAGCCTATCATCGCGACATCGCCGAAGCCTGTCCAGCGTTTGAATTCACCGTTGGGCATGTTGTTTTTGTACGGTATTTCGAGTTCCTTGATACCGTCGTTGTACCATTCGTTGCGTTTGAGGATGGTCCCGTCTGGATAGACCCAGATGGAGGTCTTCTTGACTCCGTTGACGTGCCTTGCGATGATTTGTTCTTCGGCACGTTCGACGGTACAGCCGGCGAAACTGCATAAAAGGGCGAAAAAAGCAAGAGAAATAGAAAACTTCATTGTTCGTAAAGTAGAAAAAAAGTAATTTCTAGGTGTGAATGAACAGGTAAAAAAATCTATTGCAAAAACTTTGCAGCAAAGAATACAGACCCCGTGGGTTTGGCTTGTCTTTGTTCTTACGATTTGTCTCTCGGCCCTGTTTTACGTTTCGCAAAAACCGCAAGTCGCCGTTTATTCGCAGTACGTCAAGTCGCTTAGCGATTACCAGTACGCCGAGGTAAGCTTGATGCGTTCCATGGAGCGGGTCCGGAACGGATTCGAGGTGGACTCTTCGTTTGTCATTTCGCAGATGATGACGCTTCAAGAGGTGGCGGTTTCGTTCGAAAAGGGTATTCAAAAGTTGGAGCAGGCCGGATTCTCGTCGCCGCCCAAGGCCACTGTTTTGCAATTCGAGACGGACGTTGTCGCTAAAATCGCATGCTTGCACCGTTACCTTTCAGAGCGGTTGGCGTGGTTTAACGAGCTGGAGTACTTCTATATTGCGATGGAATTGAATTCTGCGGAAGTCGATTTACAGCTCATGCGAAAGCTTGATTCTGCCAAGGCGGGGTATGCTGTCAAACCGGATTCGGTGGATTTGCCCATGCCGCTTGCCCGGAGTGTGGAGCTATTGCTTCAAAAGAATCTGGAACTTCGCAATGCATGGAACCAGTTCGATAACGACAAGACTCTTAGCGTAAGCGATGAACTGCTCCACTTTTTCCAGATGGAAAACTTGAAGGAAATTTCTTTGTCGGAAAATGTTCCGCTGGTGTTTTACTTCTTGTCGCTGGTGCTTTTGCTAGCCACATTTTTCTTTATATTCAAGTCTAAACAGTAAAGGGTTGAAATGTCTTTTTTCCGTGTCCGTAAAGTTGCTTTTATTAATTTCGGTCTGCTTTTTATGTTCCTTGCATGCTGGCTGTTCTGGTATATTTACCCAGTCGCAAGGAGTATTACCAAGGAATTTTCTTTTGAATATGGCTTTGCCGCTGCCGAGTGGTCGGACCATGTTTTTTACGGCAAAGTGAGTTACGCGGCGATTCCTAGCTTGTTCGGTGGATCGAACATTCCGTTTTTCGACAAGACGTTCTTCCAAATCAACGGGGACACGGGGGCTACGTTTGTTCTTTATGCTGACGATGAAATTCTCGACCGCATGGCGGAGTGGTTCGACTTTTCGGCAGAGAACGCAAGCGAGGTGCCGCTTGAAATTTACGCCGTGAAAGTCGGGGACAAGTATATCGTAAAGTCGATGGCTTCGACGGACGGCGAACTCAGCTGGGAAGAATTGTCGGTGGAGTATCACTTTTACTGGTGCTTCGTAGGCTTGAGTTTTGTCTCATTGATGTTTGTCGGTGGCATGATTCTTGTATTGATAGGCATATTCCATAAGCCGCGTCGGAGACAATTAGAGGAAGAATGAAGCGGTTCTGTTTTGTAATGGTACTGTTGCTTGCAAATGCACTTGCGTTTGGAGCTATGGATTCGCTTTCTGTTCCGGTAGGAGCGTCGGGGATTCAAAGTCCGACGGGAATCTGGTGGCCGCAGGAGTCGCAGCTTTCGGTAAAATCGACAAAAGCACAAAAATCACAGAACGCTAAAAAGGCGAAAAAAGAGCAAACGAAATCGGTGGCATCGGATGCTGCCAAGTCGTCCGTGGTTGTATGGTTCCATGGCGGCATGAGCAGTTCGAATTGTGCGAAGGGTCTTGATGCCGGGGCCGGTTTTGCGGATTTTTATCCGGGAAAAATCGTGGTGAGTGTTTCCGCTTGCCGCGAAAATCATTGGGTCACGAAGGGGATGATAGACGCTGTTGATGCAGCATTGGACTCTGTGGCGGCCCGTCGGAAATCGCCTGTAGAAAATGTTTCGCTGGTGGGTATTTCGGATGGTTCCCTTGGCGTGCTCACTTATTCGCTGGAAGGCCGTCGGACAGTGGAAAACCGCTTGCTCATGAGCTCGTTCGGGGGCTTTTTGGGGGAGCCGCAGGCGATTGCGTCGCAAAAGAAAATGCAGTCGGGAAGGTTTCGCTTTTTGCAGGGCGGCAAGGACCGGCTCTACCCGTCGGATAAAACTGTTCCTTGGATAACGGAATTCTGCAAGGCGGTTCAGGTGGACTGCGAACTCCGGTTCGACCCGGAGGGCGAGCACGACTGGTCGTACTGGAAGAACAATCATCTCGAATGGATCTCTGATGCCGTCCGCGAAAAATAACGCAAACTCAAAGTATCCCCTTGACAAATCATCGAATTTTTTCAAAATTTGGTGCACCACGCGGATGTGGTGGAACTGGTAGACACGCTAGATTCAGGTTCTAGTGCCTGCAAGGGCATGAAGGTTCAAGTCCTTTCATCCGCACTGAAAAACCCGGTAGTTCGCTATCGGGTTTTTCGTTTTGGCGTTCACACTCAAATGCTTTATTGCATTCGGGACGGCTATCAATAAAAACTTTGTTTATGTTGTCAGTCCGAAAAGCAGGAAAAATCTCTAGCTAAAAGTGCAAAGCGTATATGGTCTTCGTAATGTCCGTGGAGGCGTTCGTACTCGCGGCAAATTCCTTCTTCGTAGAACCCGGCACGGCGGGCGACGGCAGCACTTTTCGGGTTGTTGACCGAGGCTGAAAGTTCTAGACGATTGATGCCAATCGCAAATGCTTCGCTAGCCATCAAGAGGAGTGCTTCTGTTGCTAGTCCGCGACCGCAAAAACGCTTGCCAAGCCAGTAGCTGACTGTTGCGGATCGGTGTGCCCATTGCACCCAGCCGAGCATGATGCAGCCCGCTATGACTTCGCCGTTCGGAGTCTTTTCAAAAATTCCCCAGCAAGCGCCGTTCGCCATTTGCGATTGCATTTCCCAGGATTCAATTTTTGCAAAAACGTAATCGGTCGATTGGCATTCGTCCGGCCATGGCAAATGTTCGGACAAGAAATCCCGCGATTCGTCAATAAGCGTAAACAGAGGTTGCACGTCAGATTCTCCAAGTGGACGCAACACGATTCGTTCGCCTTCAATTTCTTCAAGTGGAATTTCATTCAATTCTATGCTATCGATTCTTTCGCTCATTACAACCTCTTGTTGAAGTAAACGTAAAAAAATGTGAACCGCCACGTCTGACATCTCGGTTGGCCAGTTTGTCAAGGTGGGCGAAGGTGCCTTCATCAAGCCACTCCGCGCCTATATCTACAAGAGTTCGGTACCGCAATCGGTCAAGGGAGCCTATGTCTTGCGCCAGACTGCATCTATCGACAACGACATTCCGGATGTGATGAACGTTGTTATCGTTGACCGCAAAAAGGATGGCGCGGAACAGACGACCGTCATCGGCCAGTTCAACAGCCGTACCGAAGAGATCCGCCTAAACCGCCCGACGCGTACCTACGACCTGAAGGGCCGTCATGTTCACGACGCAGGCCGCATGGCCAAGGGCGTTTATTTGAAAAAGTAAAACATTCAATAATACGAGTAGATAAATATGAACAACGAAACTGAACAGAAAAAAGAATACATGATTCCCGCAATGGAAGTGGTTGAATTCAAGCACCGTGGCCAGCTGTTGGAAGCTTCGCCGTCGGATCCTTTAACAACCCATAGAGAATTGTTATAGACGCCAATCTAACAAGATAGCCTCCAAAAAGCCTCCAAACCAAAAAGTTTGGAGGCTTTCTTTTTGTGCAGACTACTCACTGTCTACTTCCTACTTTCTACCGTCTACTAAACCCATTACCAAAGTGTCAATGGAAAATTTTCCCGTTTCTGAGAGTTTTTTGCGGGCTAGAGATAGATTTAGATTGTAATATTATGGATTTGGGCTAAAACAAAAAGGGAGATACAGAATGAAGTGTATGGGTTTTATATTCAAGGTAGCCGCTTATGGACTCGCATTTTCGATTCCGGCGTTTGCTTCTACCGTGAATGTAGATGTAACTGAAGAACATCAGGTAATTCGCGGTTTTGGCGGCATGGTCCACAACGAATGGCAAGGCGGTGGCGGCCTTTCCGAAGCCGATGCGAAGATTGCTTTTGGAACGGGCGAAGGCACGATTGGCCTCAATACGCTCCGTATCCCTGTATATGCAAATTCCAACTCCTTCAATAAGGAAGTGAACGCTGCAAAGTACGCCAAGAAGTATGCGGGCGATGATTTTATCTTGTATGCGACCCCTTGGACTTCTCCTTACGCAGGTGCTAATCAGCATATCAAGTCTTCGGATTATCAGAAGTACGTAGATCACTTGAACAACTTTAACGATTACATGAAGAATCAGGGTGTTCCTCTGTATGCAATTTCCATCAGTAACGAACCGGACTGGTGCGGCGAATGGGCTTGCTGGAGCGCCGACGAAATCTACAACTTCACCAAGGGCTATGCCGATAAAATGCGCAAGAACGGTGCCAAGGTGATTTCGACGGAATCGTTCCGCTACGACAAGAATCTTTACAACAAAGTATTAAATGACGCCAATGCCCTCAAGAACTGGGACATTCTCGGTGCTCACTTCTATGCCAGTGACAGAAGGACTGGGGATAATTTCTTCCAGTACAGCCTTGCCGACCAGAAAAAGGTCGAACGCTGGATGACGGAACACTATACAGAAAGCCAAGGAAGCGGTAACGATTGGCGTACCATCCGCAATACGGGTGACCAGGCGAATGCGAACAAGCGCGATACCGTGAATGCCATGGATGTAGGTTACGAAATCCACCGCGCCATGGTCGTGGGCAATTTCAATCAGTACACTTGGTGGTACATCCGTCGTTGCTATGGCTTGATTATGGAAAAGGACTTTGGCAATAAACTCCAGGTCCCGCAGAACGAAATTGGCAAAATCAGTAAGCGTGGTTACGTGATGAGCCAGTTTGCCCGCTTTGTCCGCCCGGGTGCTGTCCGCGTGGGGGCTACGGCAAATCCTGAGAAGGAAGTGTTTGCGAGTGCGTACAAGAGCAAGGATGGCGATAGCGTTATCGTGGTGCTCGTAAACCGCGATTACAAGAACAGCAAGGAAGTTACGGTGAAAGTGCAGGGGGCCGACGTTCAGACCTTCCACATGTACACAACGAGCCAAGCAAAGAATGCCAAGGATGAAGGCGAAGTCGAAGTCAAAAATGGCTCCGTGACAATCAAGATGGATGCGGGTAGCTCGGAATTCAAGGACTGCATTGTAACGCTCGTGGGCGTTGGCACTCCGGCAGACCCTGTTCCTCGTGAACCCTTCGGTGGCAAGGTCGCTGAAATCCCGGGCAAAATCGAAGCCGAAAACTTTGACGTTCCGGGTACGGGCAAGGGCAACAAGTCTTATAGCGAAAACGATTCCGAAGACCGTGGCGAAACCAACTACCGCGAAGGTACGGGCGTTGACATTTACAAGAAGGCGACCGGCTACGTCGTCGGTTACAACGAAGAAGGCGAATGGCTCGAATACTCCGTGAACGTGAAGGAAGCGGGCGATTACACCATGTTTGCTTCTGTCGCTACGTCTAATTCGACATCTGGTTTCTCGCTCTCTTTGGATGGCGATGTGCTTGTTGAAAATGTCGCTCTTTCGGGCTCAAGCTTTGACGAATTTACCAAGGTCAAGGCCAACGTGAAGCTCCCGGCGGGTGAACATATCCTCCGCATGACGGTAACGGGTTCCTGGTTCGATATCGACTACTTCAACTTTGCAAAGGGCAAGGACGCCAAGGATCCGGATGACGAAACGAATGCTTTGCGTGGCTCGGCTTTCCGCATGATGACCGGGGTCGAACATTATAGTGTCTTCGATTTGAACGGCGTGCTCGTGGGCAAGTTCGAGGCTGTGGAATCGGCTGATGTGGCCCGCCTTACCAAGAATGTAGCTCGCAGGGGTGGCGTCTATTTAGTCAAGTCGCTCCATGGCGGCAAAACGTACCGTATTTCTGTGACAAAATAACTTCATATTCCTAAAGCGGGGGCCAACAATTGGCTCTCGTTTTTTTGGAGTGTGGCAGGGGGACGGGCACGGTCGCCTACGGCTTCCTCTGAGGTATGAGGCATGGGGTTATGTAATTAGAAAAGCCCCAATGCGTGTAAAGCGAAGCGACCCCATACCTATTTGACCTAAAACCTATAGCCTATAATTTGAGATCTATACAAATAAAGGGATGTTTTTATGAGTGTGGGATGTAATTTCAAAAAGCTGGTAGGCGTTGCAGGTGTTGCTGTGGGCTTTACCATGTTTGCAATAACGGGCGCAAATGCCGCTCCAGATCCGAATTTCCATATCTACATTGCTTACGGGCAATCGAACATGGAAGGTAACGCAACGAACTTTGACAAGAATGTCGATGGCAAGGAACACCCTCGCGTAAAGATGTTCGCGACGACTTCTTGCTCGAATCTTGGTCGCCCGACGGTTGGCGAAATGTACCCGGCGGTCCCGCCGATGTTCAAGTGCAATGCGGGTCTTTCTCCAGCAGACTGGTTTGGCCGCCACATGGCCGATTCCTTGCCGGACGTGACGATTGGCATTATCCCGGTGGCACAGGGCGGTACGAGTATCCGCTTGTTCGACCCGGATGATTATGCGAATTACCTGAGATCGGCCGAAAGTTGGCTGCAGAGCGGAGCCAAGGCATACGGCAATGACGGTAATGCCATGGGCCGCATCATCGAAGTGGCAAAGAAGGCGCAGGAAAAGGGCGTTATCAAGGGCTTCATCTTCCATCAGGGCGAAACCGATGGCGGCATGAGCAACTGGGAACAGATTGTCAAGAAAACTTATGAATACATGCTCAAGCAGTTGGGCTTGAATGCCGAAGAAACCCCGTTTGTCGCGGGCGAAATGGTGGATGGCGGTTCGTGCGCCGGTTTCAATTCGCGCGTTCATAACCTTTCCAAGTACATCGCAAACTTTAGCTATGCAAGCTCCAAGGGCTACGGCTCTAAGGGCGACGGCCTGCACTTTACCGTAGAAGGCTACCGCGGCATGGGCCAGCGTTATGCCCAGGAAATGCTCAAGCTCATCAATGTGGCTCCTGTAGATCCTGTTCCGCAGGAACCGTTCAAGGGCAAGGCGATTGCAATTCCGGGCAAGGTCGAAGTCGAAGATTTTGACAAGCCGGGTATCGGCAAGAACGAAGACGGCACGAGCAATGCCTCGTACAGCGACGAAGATTCCGAAAATCACGGCGATAGCGATTACCGCAAGGACACGGGCGTAGACCTGTACAAGACAACAGATGGCATCGCCCTTGGCTACACGCAGACCGGCGAATGGCTCGAATATACCGTCGAAGTGGAGAAAGATGGCGATTTCAGCGTCAGTGCAAGCGTTGCCGCAGGCAATTCGACATCGGCGTTCAAGCTTTACATCGACGAGAAGGCAATTACGGATGATGTTTCCGTGCCGCAGACCGCCGACAATTCCTGGGATACGTACAAGACGATTGATGTCAAGAACATGGTCTCTTTGAAGGCGGGCAAGCATGTGCTCAAGCTTGAAATTACCGCCAATTACGCGAACATTGACTGGATCGAGTTCAGCGAAAAGGGTGAGGTTCCTCCCTACGAAAGTATTGCGAACGTCCGCTTTGACGCTACCGAAACGGAAAGCAACTTTAGCGTTTATAACATGCAGGGCGTAAAGCTCGGCTCGTTCACCGCGAAGGGCATGGCCGATGCGGCAAACCTCGTCAAGACCGACGCCAATCTTCGCAAGCATTCGCAGGGTGTATTCTTCATTCGCAAAAACGGCGAAAAATCGCACATCAAGAAGGTGGTCGTCCATGAATAACAGAGAGTTGGCTATTGTAAAACAGATTGCGTTCTTTAGCATCGTTGCGGTGGTTCTCGGCCTTGTCTATGGGTAGGCTGTTTTACCCCGGCATGACAATCCTCTCTGCTTACATGGTGTTTCTCACATTTGTCACCCCGGATTTATTCCGGGGTCGGCTTTTTTTAGTGTATGACCACACGGATTCGATTTTACTAACGTAAAATCTGTCTAAGACAAAAACGTTAGCTTTTTTCGATAATGCGTAAGGCGTTTTTTTGCGTTTTGGGTGGAAAATGGGGAATTTTGGGGTAGAGTAAAGGAGTACAACGTTAAATGGAAATTTTTTGGCGAATTATAAAAAATTAAGGGTAATTTTAAACAGGTAAAAAACAATTGGATTGAGGGACTTTCTATGAGTGTAGAAAAAAATCTCAAAAAACTAATGGCTGTCGCAGGCGCTGCGGCTGGCTTTACCCTGTTTGCGGTTTCGGGCGCTAATGCCGCTCCTAACCCTAATTTCCATATCTATATTGCCTATGGCCAAAGCAACATGTCGGGCAATGGCGATATCGTTCCTGCCGAGGATCAGGCTACGGACCCTAAGAATTTCTTGATGCTAGCCTCCCATAAGGCAAGTGCAAACCAGCGTAGCGGTAAAACCACCCAATCTATCGAGACTGGCAAATGGTATCCGGCGATTCCTCCGATGTTCCATCCTACAGAGAACCTCTCCCCGGCGGACTACTTCGGTCGCGCGATGGTCGATTCGCTGCCGGGTGTCACCGTGGGTATTATCCCTGTGGCGATCGGCGCCGTAGCCATCAAGGCTTTCGACAAGGACCAGTATAAGGCCTACTTCAGCTCTGCTGCAAATTACATCCAGTCTTGGGCAAAGGACTACGATTCCAACCCTTATCAGAGGATTGTGGACTTGGGTAAAATTGCCAAGGAAGTGGGCGTCATCAAGGGCTTTATTTTCCACCAGGGCGAAACCGACGGATCTGGCACGGAATGGCAGAATGCTGTTTATAAGACCTACAAGGACTTTATCACGGCTCTTGAACTGGACGAAAACGAAGTCCCGTTCGTGGCAGGTGAATTGCTCCAGGAAGGCAACAACTGCTGCGGCGGCAAGAATGGAGGCATAGCCCAGCTTAAAAGCAAATTCAAGAAGTTCGGTCTGGCCTCTTCCAAGGGCTTGCAGGGCAACGGCAGGGACCCCTACCACTTTGGTCGTGCGGGCGTGATTGAACTGGGTAAGCGCTACTGCTCCGAAATGCTCAAGCTGATCGACAAGACGATTGACCCGAATGCTCCGGCGGTGAACTTGGCGGATCCGACCCAGTCTACGGTGCCTGACGAACCTCCTGAGGAATATGGCCCCTTTGGCGATGCTCCCATAAGTATTCCTGGCACTGTTGAAGCCGAGAACTACAACAAGGGCGGCGCCGACAAGGCCTATATGGATTTGAGCAAGGGCAACGAAGGCGGCAAGTTCCGCAAGGATGATGTGGATATCAACCAGCCGAACATGGGTATTGCCGTGGGTCATTGCCAGAAGACGGAATGGCTGAAGTATACGGTAAATGTCGCTGCCGATGGCGAATACGAAATTTCTGCACTCGTGGCCGGCGAAAACGGTACGGGCAGCTTCGTGCTCTACATGGACGATGTGCAGATCGGTACTGAAATGGCAAACGAAGGAAAGGGCTTCGATACCTTCACGACGGTGAGTGGCGGCAAGGCCTCCCTGAAAAAAGGCGAACATGAACTGAAACTCGAAATCACAAACGATTGGATTGACATCGACTACATCGAATTCAAAGCGGCAAAGGACACTACATCAGACGCCATTGTCAAAGCCCGTTTTGAATCGGTCGAAGCAGAAAGCTACTTTAGCGTTTACAACATGCAGGGCGTAAAGCTCGGCACGTTTACCGCCAAGGGAATGGCAGACGCGATGAACATTCTCAAGGCCGACGCCAAGCTTCGCAAGCACTCGCAAGGCGTATTCTTCATTCGCAAAAACGGCGAAAAGTCACACATCAAGAAGGTGGTCGTCCATGAATAATCGAGAAAAGACAATTTTAAAGCAGATTGCGTTCTTCTTTGTCGTTGCCGTAACCCTCGGCCTCGTTTACGGGTAGCGAAAAAAAAGAGTCACCCACGACTCTGCTCGTCAATCTTCGATAAATCTAGAAGGGCATGTAATGAACTTTCCATTACATGCCCTTCTTTTCACCATCTGCAGTAGAATCCTTCCAAATGATTGCATTAGCCTGAGTTTGGCGCAATGCGCCCTATCGCAACGGCTCAGTAATGCGAGAACAAGTTTTCACACTAATTTCATACTAAGTAATATAAAAAAAGGCGCCCCGTTTAGAGCGTCTCTTGAAATGTTTTGGAAATCCCCGGTCAAGCCGGGGATGACAAGTGCAGCCTTACTTAAGCCTTAACCGTCGTAAATGCGAATGCTTCGCCGTCGGCGTCGTTGGCTTCGAGGCCATCGGCAGCGGCAGCCCAGGCAATCTTCACAGCCTGAGTTTCGCCAGCAATGTAAGCTTCGTTCTCCGCGACAGCCTGCTTGAAGACTTCGCTTGCAGAGAACAGCGTCACTTCAATCTTGTCGGTGATGGCGTAGTTCTGGTCCTTACGGCGGTTCTGGATGCGGTTCACGAGTTCGCGGGCCACGCAGGCGCGACGGAGTTCGTCCGTAATCTTCAGGTCCAGAGCCACGGTGAAGTGCTGGTTGGCTTCCACAGCCATGCCATCGGCCACAATGCGGTTGAGCATCAAGCAGTCGGCACCGACTTCACCGAACTCGAACTTAATCGTTTCACCATTCTGCAGAGCCTTGATTTCGTCAACGGTCAACGAATTCAACTTGGCGGAAATCACCTTCATGTTCTTCGCGTAATCCGGGCCCTTCGCCTTGATGGCGAGGAAGTTCGGCTTGGCGGAGAGCTGCACGAGCTTGGTTTCGTCTTCGAGGAACTTCATTTCGCG
>Ga0129307_1001244_pt1 | contig 28921 bp, 26 predicted proteins | sample P1105metagenome_FD_94437 | JGI IMG/M metagenome (GOLD analysis project Ga0129307, IMG submission 94437) | Capybara group fecal microbial communities from Wisconsin, USA - P1105 metagenome | ecosystem: Host-associated > Mammals > Digestive system > Large intestine > Fecal | place: USA: Wisconsin...
CTGTTGAAGGTATAGCACCTGTAGCTCCAGTAGAAACACCAGTAGCAGAAGTACCAGTTGCTCCAGTAATGCCAACTGTAGAACCTACTGTTGAAGGTATAGCACCTGTAGCTCCAGTAGAAAATACAAATCCAAATGTTGAAGTATTAAATATAAATATATCTGAAAATGTTCAAACACAAGACAATCAACAAAGAAATACAATAGTTACAAGTGATGAACAAACTAATTTAATTAATTTTAAATCAAAAAATGAGCAAATAAATAATCAATCTGCTCAAGTAATGACTTTAAAAAGTGCAGCATAGAGACAATTTTCAGCATTAGATTTTACAAATAAAATAATAATCATTTTGTGATTATTGTTTTTTTATAAAATAAATAGTATAATTAAATAGTTAAAGGAGTTAAGAATATGAACGAGAATAAAAAACCAATAAAAAAGAGAAGAAGAAAACTAAAATTAGGGTATGTTTTTGCAGCTATAATAATTTTAGTAGTATTAATATTTGGAATTAAAATGATTTTACCAAGTGGTTCATCTAAATATGGAGATAGATTAGATGGAATTAAAAAGATCAGTTTTAAAAAGGAAGATCAAGACAAAATTGTTAAAAAGGTAAAAGAAAGTGATAAAGTAATTAGTGCTAGTATAGATGTTCAAGGAAAAATTATTAATATTATTTTTAAAATAAATAAAGATGCTAGTTTAGATGATGCTAAAAACATTGCAAATTCTTCATTAGAAGTAATATCAGACGATGTAAAGAATTTTTATGACATTCAATTTATGGTATCTAAAAAAGATGAAGAGGTACCAGAAGGTGGAAAAGCAGTTTTCCCTAAAATGGGATATAAGAATTCTAAATCAAAAGGTATAGTTTGGTAAATAGGGTGAAACTATGAAGAAGAAGAAAAATATAAATAAAAAGAGACTCGCATTAATTATCATTCCATTAGTATTACTTGCTATTATTATTGGATTTGCGGTTATTATTAACCATAAAAATGATAAGAATGGGGTTTTCTCTTTATTAGAAAAAAGATGGATAGAAAAAAATAAATCTAAAGTTGTTGATGTATCCGTATTAAATGATATACCTATTTTTGGAGAAGAGGGAGAGGGTGTCTTCTTTGATTTCTTAAGTGATTTTACTAAAGAAACTGAAATTGAGTTTAATATGATTCCATATAAAACTTCAGGAGAAGCTTCTGCTAAGTATTCTTTTGATATGACTAACAATACTTCATTAGAAGATTCAGAATTATTATTTTATACAGATAATTATGTTTTAATTAGTAAAGATAATGATGAAGTTAAAAAGATTACTGATTTAAAAGGTGTTACTATTGGTACACTTGAGACAGATTTGAATAAAGTTAAGAATGCATTTGAAGAATCTGATCAAATTATTTATAATTCATATAATAATATAGAATCTATAGTAAATGCTTTAAACAACAATGATGTTTTATATGCAATTATTCCAAAAACAATTTATATAAATGAAATATTCTCTAATAATTATTATGTAGTTCATAATGTTTCAGAACTATCAAGTAATTTTGTATTTAAAATTAATGGTGATGAAAAAACTTTAAATAGTATATTTAAAAAATTCTATATTAGATGGAGTAAAGAGAATTTAGAAAAATCTTATAATCAAAGATTATTAACTCTATACTTTAACGAAAAAGAAATAGATGATGAAACAATCGCTAATTTTCAAGGAAAAGAATATACATATGGATATGTTAAGAATTTGCCATATGAATCAAAAATAAATGATGAATTTATAGGATATAATAGTGAAATTTTAGATGGTTTTGCTAAAAGTATGAATATTACTTTTAAAGTAAAAGAATATGGGACAGTAAAAGAATTAGTTAAGAATTTAAATAAAGATAAAGTAGATCTTGCATTTAATTATTATGATTTTGAAGGACTAACTAATGATTACGATTATACATTCTCTCCATATAACGAAAGAGTAGTCGTTTTAACTCACTTAAATAATGTAACTACTTCATTACAGTCTTTAAAAAATCTTAAAGATATGAATGTTGATATGGTAGATAATAAGTTAGCCGGTTATATATCAAAAAATTATGGTGCAAAAGTTAAGAAATTTAAAAAAGCCAGTTCATTGTTTAATGCAATTAATGAAGATAGTATCATTGTTCTTGATTATAATTTATATGATAACTATAGAAATTCAGAATTAGATGATTATAAAGTTATATATGATGATAGAACAAAGGATTTAGACTATAACTTTATGGTATTAAACACTAGTAAGAATAAAGCCTTTAATGGGTTATTTAAATTTTATATTTCATGTTTACAACAAGACTTATATATGGCAAGAGCAAAGGTTAAATTAAGTAAAGATAGTAAAAAGATAGATTTAACATTTGTATATATTCTAGTTGGACTATTTGTATTATTAATATTTAGTTTAATATACCTAAAAGTTAAGTATAACAAGAATAGAATTAATAAAAATGATAGATTAAAATATGTAGATAGTTTAACATCGTTAAAGAATAGACATTATTTAAATAAAAATTATGAAAAGTGGCAAGAAAACAAAATTTATCCACAATCAATAATTATAGTTGACGTTAATAAAATAGGTCATATAAATGATGTTTATGGTCATGCAGAAGGGGATAAGGTTTTAAAATATGCAGCAAATGTTTTAATAAACAATCAATTGGAACAAAGTGATATAGTTAGAACCAACGGAGATGAATTCTTAATTTATATGATTGGTTATGAAGAAAACAAGGTTATTGCATATATGAGAAAATTAAATAAAGAATTTAAATCTTTACCTTATAATTTTGGAGCAACATTAGGATATAGTATGATAGTTGATGATATTAAGACTATTGATGACGCTATAAATGAAGCTGTATTAGAAGTAAAAACAAATAAAGAGGTAAATACTGAAAAAATAAAATAGGTGATTAACACATGAAAAAAATGAGTAATAAATATATACAGTTTTTTAAAGAGATAGTAGAAATAATGGGAAAGCCAGTAATGTCCGTTTTACCAGGACATCTGTCTTTCTTTTTGTTGCTTTCATCAATTCCAGTTATATTGATATTTGGTGTAATAGCATCTGCCTTTTCACTTTCTTTTGATTCAATCGCTGAATTTATTACTTTAAGTTTACCTGCAAGTACAAGTAAATTAATATTACCTTTGTTCTCAGGTAAAGTATTAGATATAAGTGTAGTATTATTAGTTATATCTGCTTTATATTTGGCTTCACGTGCTACTAAAGCAATTATTAAAGCAGCAAATAATATATATGGGGTATCTAGTGGAACTATTCAAGAAATAATAAGATCAATTATTATTACGGTATTATTAATATTATTGTTTGTTTTTATAATCATTATATTAATACTAGGTGGAAAAATACTAGAAATAATAAATAAAATACCTGAAATCAGTTTTATAAGTAAAAATATATTAAAGTCTATTAACTTTATAAGATGGCCAATAGCGTTACTTGTTATATTCTTTACTATTAAACTTATTTATACATTAACACCAAATAAGAAAATTAGTAGTAAAAGTGTTAATAAAGGAACAGCTTTCACAACTTTCTCTTGGATTTTTGTTACATTTATTTATTCATTTTATGTGACACATTATGCATCTTATAACGATTATTATGGTAGTGCATCAAATCTTGTTGTTTTGATGCTTTGGGTTTATTTGATCTCACAAATATTTGTTATGGGTATGATAATGAATTCTATTGAAGATAAAAAATATTAAAAAGAATTAAAGTGGTATTAAAAGATAGATAAAATATATAAAAAGTGATATAATTTATTATGGTATACAAGGAGTTAAATATGGGTAAATTAAAAAATAAAATAAATAATTTAAAAAATAAAATTGTTAATTTTAATTATAAAGAATATGCAAGTACCAATAGGCAATTCATAGCTTTTATTATTAGTAATTTAATAAATGCTACTATGCTTAGATTTTTTACAGTACATAATTATTTTGCTATAAAACCATTATTAGCAGATTTAGCAATTATTTTGTTATTTGGTTCATTTGTATATTTGTTTAAAACAAAAAAACAGTTTACTTATTTGATGATAATATCATTTTTGTTTACATTAATATGCATAGTCAATTCACTTTATTATACATATTATATGTCGTTTGCGTCATTCTCTTTAATTGCAGTTTCTTTAACTGTAGTAGACGTAGGAGATGCTGTAGTAAAAAATGTATTACAATTTAAAGATTTTATATTTTTATGGCAATTAATATTCATGCTTATCTATCATTATCGTTTGAAGAAAACAAAGTACTATGAATTTGCAGGACCAAAAGAAAATAGAAAAAAGAGATTTACTGGTACTTTAATTTCAGGAGTAGTAGTATATGCTTTATTCTTTATGACAGTAACTTCTGTAGAATTTAGTAGATTATCTAAACAATGGAATAGAGAATTCTTAGTAACTAAATTTGGTGTATATACTTATCAGTTAAATGATTTATTTAAAAGTTTAGATGCTAAGTTTAATACATTATTTGGTTATGATAATGCTGCAAAACAATTTAGAGAGTATTATGATAATAATACAATAGAATTAAAAAAGAATGATTATACAAATATATTTGAAGGTAAAAATGTTTTAGTTATTCACGCTGAAAGTATTCAAAATGCAGCTGTTAGACAATCATTTAATGGAGAACAAGTTGCACCTACATTAAATAAATTAAAGGATGAAGGAATTTATTTTAGTAATTTCTATGCAGAAGCATCTTCAGGAACTTCTTCAGATAGTGAGTTTAGTTTTTCAACATCACTATTACCAGTTACAAATGGTGCAGTAGCAGTTAGTTATTGGAATAGAGAATATGAATCATTTCAAAAATTATTAAAAGAACAAAAAGGATATAATACATTATCATTCCATGCTAATAATGGAGAATTCTGGAATAGAAATAATTTCCATAAGTCATTGGGATATAATAAATTCTATAGTAAAAACTCATTTGAAGTAACAGAAGAAAATACTATTGGCCTTGGTTTATCTGATAAAGAATTCTTTAAACAATTAACTCCAATATTAAAGAAAGAGTATGATAAAAAAGGTAAATTTATGGCTACATTAATAATGCTTAGTAATCATACACCTTTTGATGCGGTAGATAAATACGGAGAATTTGATGTTAATATAAAAGAAAACGGAAAAACTTATCCATATATGGAAGATACTAAATTAGGTAATTATTTTAAATCAGTTCATTATGCTGATAGTGCTATTGGAGAATTAATAAATGAATTAGATGAAGCTGGTTTATTAGATAATACAGTAGTAGTTATATATGGTGATCATGATGCAAAATTACCTAAGAATGATTTTATAAGATTAAATAATTATGACAAAGAGTCAGATTCAGTATTAGATAAAGATGATCCGGATTATAAAGATGTAGATTATTTTGATTACGAAATCAATAGATCAGTTCCATTAATCATTTGGACAAAAGATAAACAAATGAATAAAACAGTTGATACAGCAATGGGTATGATAGATGTAATGCCTACATTATCTAATATGTTAGGATTAAAACCTAAGTATGCTTTAGGTACAGATATAATGAGTGTTGATAATAATGTTGTTCCATTCCCTAATGGTAACTGGGTAAATAATGACATTTATTATAATAGTCAAAAAGATGAATATAAAGTTATTAATCCAAATGCAGTAATAGATAGAGATACAATTACAAAGAACAATGAAATAACATCTAAAAAAATTGAAGTATCCAATGATATTATTCTATATGATTTAATTAAAAATGAGAATAATTCCGAAAGATTAGACAGAGTGGAAGGAGAAAACCAATGAGCAAGAAGAATATTAAGAATAAAAGAAGAATGAGTAGCAAAAAGAAATTGTTTTTATGCTTAGTATTAGTTTTATTAATTCTAGGTGGATATTTTGTTTATACAAATTTCTTTAAAGAAAAGCAAGTGTCTGCTCCAAAAATAGTTGATGAAATAAAGAAATTTAATTATGTTGTTAACGAAAATGATACAAAACTATTTAAAAAGACATTTGGGGAATTAAAAGATGTATTAAGTAAAAAAGAAGTAGACAATAAAAAATATGCAGAAACTATTAGTAAATTATTTGTTATAGATTTCTTTAACTTAGAAAATAAAACAAGTAAAAATGACGTTGGTGGAGTTCAATTTGTTTATAATAGTTATAAAACTGATTTTGTAGATTATGCAAGAGATGGTATTTATAAACAAGTATCTAATTCTATCGATAGTAAAAAGAATACAAGTTTACCACAAGTAACTTCAGTAAAAGTAACTAAAACTGATACAGTAGTTCCATCAAGTATATTTGAACATGAAGATTTTGCTAACGAGACAGAAGCAAATGCATATGAAATAAGTGTTGAGTGGACATACAAAAATGGATCAGGATTCCAAGATAAAGCAGTTTTAGTTGTAGTAAAGGATGGCGATAAACTATCTATCGCTAAAATGAGTGAAGAATAGGAGGAAACTATGGGCAGAAGAGATAAATATACTAGAGAAGAAAAAAGAGAGTTTAAAAGAAGAAATAAGAATATAAGTCTATTTTCTAGTGTTATTGTAGGAATGTTTTTAGTAGCGACAGTTTACTTTATTCTTAACTTATTAAAATTAACTGGTGTAGAAACTGTAATAAGATATATAGTGATTGCGCTATTAGTATTATTTATGATATATGTTATTAAAAAGAATTTTTCATTAAAGAAACAACCTAAAAAAATAAAAATAATATTATTTATACTTGTATTAATTATTATAGGTGGTGCTGAATTATATTTAAGTTATTTCATTGCTAGAGGTATTAGTGTTGTAGATAATTTAAATAAAGATAAAATTAAATATACAACTGCTCTTGTAGCGTTAAAAGAAAATGATGCTGTTACAGTAAAAACAGTAAAAGATAAAAAGATAGGTATTATTAGTGATACTGATGATACTGAAGGATATGTACTTGCGCAAAAGTTAATTAAAAAGAATAATATTCCTAGTTCAAATCTAGTTAAATTTGATGATTATATTACTATGTTAAATAGTTTATATTCTAATGATATAGATGCTACATTTGTATCAGGAAGCTATGTTTCTAAATATAAAGATTTAGATAAATTCAAAAATATTAAATCTGAAACAAAAGTATTAGATAAGTATTCAAAATTAATGAAGAAGCAAGGATCACATCATGTTAAATCATCTGGTAAAAAAGTAACTGAACCATTTACAATTTTACTTCTAGGTGTTGATTCACCAGAAGAAAATATTGAAGACGCTGTTGCTTTAGGTGATTCAATTATGGTAGTAACATTTAATCCAAATACATTAAATGCAACTTTATTTAGTATTCCAAGAGATACTTATGTACCAATCACATGTTATGGAAATACTATGAGTAAAATTACTCATGCTGCATCTGGTGGGGATTCATGCATGATTAATACTGTTGAAAACTTCATAGATATAGATATAGATTATTATGCAAAAATTAACTTTAGAGGATTAATAAATTTAGTTGATACTTTAGGTGGTATTGATGTAGATGTACCATATAGTTTTTGTGAAACAGATGAAAACAGAACATTTGAATATGGTGTTATGGTTAAAAAAGGATGGCAACATCTTAACGGTAGAGAAGCTTTAGGTTTATCTAGAAACAGAAAATATTATCCTACTTGCGGTGAAGAATATAATGAAGGTGAAAGAAACGATTTCATTCGTGGACAAAACCAACAATTAGTTATGAAAGCAATACTTGCTAAAGCTAAAACAATTAGATCGGTAGATGAATTTTATAAAGTTTTAGATGTTGTTAGTAAGAGTATGGATACTAACTTAGATAGAGAACAAATATTAGGATTCTATAATGTATTTAAGAAAGTATTATTATCAACTGATTCACTTACAGATAAGAATGATGTTATAAGCATGCAAAGAACTTATCTAAGAGGTGGCGGTGGAATAATTTATGATGGTGTCGCTGGAACAGGATTATATGAATTTGTTCCATCACAAGATGGTTTAAAAGCAATTAAGAAAGCTATGAGAATTAATTTGGAATTAGAAAAAGAAGAATATAAAAAATCATTTAGTTTCTCAATAGATAACCCATATGAACCAGAGGTAATTGGTGAAGATGAATGGGGAGGAGTAAAATCTTACCCAAGTGCACCAGGACCTGATGAAACTGATACAACAACTACCCTAGATTGTAGTAGTAAAGCTAATAGTGAACCAAGTGCAGATGGAACAATTTGTGTATGTAAATATGGTTATCAAGAAAATTCATCTGGAGTTTGTGTAGCTAACGAACCAGAAGAAACACCATGTGATGACGGAACATATCCATCTGATCATGATGATGGGGTTTGTCCAACAGAACCAGAAGAGACACCTTGTGATGATGGATCTTTACCTTCGGATAATCCAGGAGGAGTATGTCCATCAACAGATCCAGTTAATCCAGATGATCAACAAGATTCTAATTCAGGTGAATAAAAAGAGTATTTTTACTCTTTTTTTTTATTTTTTAGGGGAAAATCCTTCTTTAGTGTCTAATATTATTATCGAAGGGGGATTTATATGTTAAAAAGGTATTTGTTCTTAGGAGGAATATTTTTATTATTTATCACACTTTTTATTATTAATAATAATAGTTTTCAAAATGAAGAAAAAGAAATAAAAAAAGAAAAGAAGATTCTTTATAACAAAGAAAGGTTTCAATATAGTACAGAAGAAAATGATGATATTGATAATGTTTTAAAAGATGAATTTGAAGTAATAAAAAAAGTAAAATATGTATATGAAGAAAAGAAGGAAGAACCTATATATGAGGAAGAGATTGAAAAGAAAAATGGATTTATAGAAGAAGATAATAATACATACTATTATATAGATGATATTAAACAAACTGGAAGTCAAGAAATAGATAATAATATTTATTATTTTGATGAAAATGGAGTTATGAAAAAAGATGTTGTTATTGAAAATTGTTATTATGATGAAGAAGGAAAACTATATACTGGCTTTAAAGAAATAGATGGTAATACTTTTTATTTTAATAAAGAAGGATTTATGAAAGGTTTAAACGAAATAGATTCAAACAAGTATTATTTTGATGATGAAGGTCGTTTGTTAAAAGAAGTATTCTATGATAAATATTATTTGGATGAAAATGGTATAGTTGTTACTGGAACTAAAGAGATAGATGGAAGAATGTATGTATTTAATGAAGATGGAATACTTCAAAATGGATATAAGGTAATAGATGGAAAAACATTTTTTTTAGATGAAAAAATGGAACCTTTAAAAGGAATACAATTGATTAATAATGAAAGGTGTTATTTTGATTTTGAAACTGGTATTTTAATTAAAAGGAATATTAAATCAGCTATAGATATTTCATCTTGGCAAGGTGATATAGATTTTGATAAATTAAAAGAAAGCAATTTAATAGATGGTGTAATAGTTAGATTAGGCTATGGTACTACTTTAAATGATAATCCTGTACTTGATAATAAGTTTAAAAGAAATATATCTGAATTAAATAGATTAGAAATACCTTATGGCATTTATTTCTTTGGTTACGCTCAAAATGAATATGCATCTAATCTAGAAGCAGATTTTGTATATAATAATTTAAAAGATAATAATGTTAAACTAAGTTTTCCTATATTTTATGATGCTGAACTTAGCGAATTTAATGGCATTAAATATACAAAAACAATGTATAGAAAAGTAATAAATAATTTTGTTACTAAATTAAATAATTATGGTTATAAAGATGTAGGTTTATATGGTAATTTAAATATGCTTACTAAAGGGAGTTTAAGTTTTTCTAAAAAGTATCCTGTTTGGGTTGCACAGTATTATACAAGATGTGAATATGAAAAAGATTATGTTGGTTGGCAATATACCTCAGATGGAAACATTCCTGGTATAGAAGGAAGAGTAGATCTAAATATATTCTATTAAGAAATATTGTTATATTTCTTTTTTTTTGACAACAAAATGTAAAAAAAGGGAATTAGTACTTGCTATTTTTTGAAAATTATTATATTTATGTTAAAATAAAAAGAGAATGGGATGAGAGTTATGTCAAGAAGATATAGAAGAAGAAAAAATAATGTTTTAAATCATTTTTTAACAATAATAATACTATTTTTAATAGGTGTATTATGCTATAAAATCTATACAGAACAAATAAAACCAGATAATAAATTTAAAAGTAACAATAAAACAGAAGAAAATATTGATAAACAAGATAATAAAGATAATAAAAAAGAGAATAATAAAGAATTGAAAAATACAAATACTAATAATACAACTAACAATGAAGTTAAACAAACTGATAAGGTTACAGATAAGCCTAGTAAAAATGAAAAAACAGAAAATAAAAATGAGCAAGCTAGAAAAGGTGGAGCGGTTACTCTTGAATTAAAGGGAGAAGATTCTGTCACTGTAGCAAAAGGATCAAATTATAAAGATGAAGGTTTTACTGCTACTTATTCAGATGGATCAGATGCATCAATTGAAGTAGATGTAGATAATGCTGTAGATACATCTAAAAAAGGAGTTTATACTGTTACGTATTCTGTAGGTAATACTGTAGTTATTAGAAGAGTTACAGTAGAATAGGAGGTAATATGAAGAAAAAGATTATAATATTATTATTAATTTTGTTTTTACCTTTTATAAAAGTTAAAGCAGCAGATATAGCGTATAGTACTCATGTACAATATCAAGGATGGAGACCATATGTCACAAATGGTGAGACATCAGGAACAACAGGATTAGGATTAAGATTAGAAGGAATAAGAATATCAATTGATAATGCGGGTTATTCAGGTGGAATATCATATAGTACTCATGTACAATATCAAGGATGGAAACCATATGTTTCTGATGGAGAGATGTCTGGAACAGAGGGATTAGGTCTTAGATTAGAAGCTATTAAAATAAAATTAAACGGAGAAGTAGCTAAGCACTATAGTGTATTATATAGAGTACATGTACAATATCAAGGGTGGAGACCTTGGGTAAAAAATGATGATGTAGCAGGAACAGAAGGATTAGGATTAAGGTTAGAAGGAATAGAAATAAAAATAGTATCTAATGAACCAACAAACGCATCAATTTCATATTCTTCTCATGGTTCTAAGGGATGGTCAAACTATGTTTCTAATGGAGAGATTATGGGAACGACTGGTCAAGGTCAAAAAATAGATCAATTCAAAATAAGAATAGATAATTATTCAGGAGTAAATGGTAATATTAATTATCAATCTTATTCAAATATAGATGGTTGGCAAGAAGTTAAGAATAGTGATGGAGTTTCAGGAATTACTGATAGAGCTATTGAAGCAATTAAGATTAATTTTACTGGCGAACTAGCTGATGTGTTTAATATATATTATAGGGTGCATGTTCAAGATATAGGCTGGCTTGGATGGACAAGTAATGGAAAACCAGCTGGAACAACAGGTTTCTTTAGACAGATTGAAGCAATAGAAATTAAAATGCAACCTAAAGATCAATCTGATGTAGTTATTAGTGATAATTCATTTAGAGAATCAACTAATGAAATACTATATAGTTCTCATGTTTCTGATGTAGGTTGGACTAGTTATGTAAAAAATGGAGATACAAGTGGAACAACAGGTAAATCTAGAAGAGTAGAAGCTTATAAAATTAAACTTAATTCAAGATTAGGTGGATCTGTTAGCTATAAATCTTATATAGCTAAAAGAGGATGGAGCTCAGAAACAAGTAATGATGCTTCTTCAGGAACAACAGGTTTATCTAGATCACTAGAAGCAATACAAGTAAAATTAACTGGTGATATTTCAAATTATTATAATGTTTACTATAGAGTTCATGTTTCTAATATTGGTTGGATGGCGTGGGCTAGTAATGGACAAGCAGCTGGATGTTTAAATACAAATCAACAAATTGAAGCAATTCAAATAAAATTAGTTAATAAAAATACTAAGTTTGATGGGAATACTTCAACTCCGTTAGTTACTGGAACTTGGAAGAATAATAATACAAATTATTATGACGCTTTTGGAAGATTGGTTACTGGTTTTAGAGTTATAGATGGCGTAAAACATTTCTTTAATCCAGATGGAGTTTTATATGGTAAGAATGTTCAAAAGGTAATAGATGTTTCATCATGGCAAGAAACAATAGATTGGAATGCAATAAAAAGAGAAGAAGATGTAGACTCTGCGATTATTAGAGTTGGTTGGGGTACTAGTTATAATGATCCTTGTGGATTAGATAGTTATTTTGATAGAAATATTAAAGAAGTACAAAGACTAGGAATTCCATATGGTGTTTATATTTATGCTTATGCTGAAACTACAGCGGCTGCTCAAAAAGAAGCGGATTTTGTGGTTTCAAAAATGAATCAATATAATATGCCAAAAAATACATGGGTTTGGTATGATGCTGAAATAAAAGCAATTCCTAGAAGTACATATAATTCTGTCATACCAGCATTTGTAAATAGAATAAAATCTCATGGTTATAATAATGTAGGTGTTTATTCAGGGGTAAGTCAATTAGACACAACAAACGGAAATACAAATACACCTACAATTAGATCTTATCCAATATGGGTATCTCAATATTATAGAAACTTACAATATACAGGTGTTTATAAAGGATGGCAATATGCATCGGATGAAAGAGTAACAGGTGTTAATGGTAATGTCGATGTAAGTATGTTTAAAAAATAAAAAATGTCTAAATAATTAGGCATTTTTTTATTTTATTCCTTTTATTTATTACTATAAAATGGTATAATTATATATAGAAAATCGTGGGAGGTTTTTATGAAGAAAGATAATGAATATGCAATTAGAATTAGAAATTTATACAAAGATTTTAAAATTAATTCTGATAAGCCAAGAACTTTAAAAGAAAAGGTTTTATTTTCTAAGAGAAATAAAATAGAAAGAATTACAATATTAAAAGATATAGACTTAGATATAAAAAAAGGAGAAACAGTTGCTTTGATAGGAACAAATGGTTCAGGTAAAAGTACATTATTAAAACTAATGACTAGAATTATTTATCCATCTAAAGGAACTATTAAAACTTATGGAAAACTTACATCTTTACTAGAATTAGGTGCAGGGTTCCATCCAGATTTTACTGGTAGAGAAAATATTTATTTTAATGCAGCAATTTTTGGATTAACAAAAGCAGAAATAGAAAAAAGATTAGATCAAATAATAGAATTTGCTGAATTAGGTGATTTTATAGATAATCCTGTTAGAACATATTCATCAGGAATGTATATGAGACTTGCTTTTTCTATAGCAATCAATGTTGATGCAGAAATATTATTAATAGATGAAATATTAGCGGTTGGAGATCAACACTTCCAAGATAAATGTTTTGCTAAATTAGATGAATTAAAGAAAAGTGATAAAACTATTGTTATAGTTACTCATAGTTTAGATCAAGTTGAAAAATTATGTAATAGAGCAATTTGGATAAAAGATGGAAGAGTACAAATGGATGGAAAACCAAAAGAAGTAGTTAAGGAATATTTAAAGATTTGTGGGTGATTAAGATGAATGTGTTTAAAGAATTATATCAATATAGAGAATTATTAAAAACTAATGTTCAAAAAGAGATTAGGGGTAAATATAAAGGATCTGTTTTAGGAGTTCTTTGGTCATTTTTAAATCCATTATTGATGGTTGCAGTTTATGCGATTGTATTTCCATATTTAATGAGAATGCAAATGGATAACTATTTAGTTTTCTTAATAACAGGTGTTATACCATGGGTATTCTTTACAACTGTAGTAACATCAGGTTGTAATTGTGTATGGATAAATGGTGGAATAATTAAAAAGGTTTATTTTCCAAGAGAAATATTACCAATTAGTGTAGTATCCGCAGGTTTAATAAACTTCTTAATTTCTTGCATTATTATATTAATATTTGTTTTAGCGGGAGGTATAGGATTAAGTATAAATCTAGTATGGCTTCCAGTTATCGCCATTATACAATGTGCATTATCACTTGGTATGTTGTTTATATTAAGTGCTATTAATGTATATGTTAGGGATGTTGAATATTTGGTTCAATTTATTATGAACTTAGTATTCTATGCTACTCCAATTATTTATAATGTTAGTATGTTTCCACAAAGATTTAGATGGATATTATATTTAAATCCTATGGCTCATTTAATAGATGCATATAGATCAATATTCTATTATAAAACTATGCCTAATTTAACTTCTTTAGGAATAATGGGAATTGTTTCTTTTGCTATATTAGTTCTAGGTTTTATAGTATTTAAGAAAATGGAAAAAGGATTTGCGGAGGAAGTTTAATGAGTAAAATCAAATTAGCGGGAATGGTAACTCTTTATAATCCAACTGATGAAGATATAAAAAATATGAACAGCTACATTGATGATGTAGATGTTTTATATGTTATAGATAATACAGAAGGAAAAGATAATAAAGATAGATTACCTAATAACAAAAAAATAAAATACATGTTTAAAAATGAAAATGTAGGAGTAGCGACTGCTTTAAACGAAGCTGCTAGAATGGCAATTAAAGATGGTTATAAATATCTTTTAACAAATGACCAAGATACATTTTTTAGAAAAGATGTAATAAAAGAAATGAAAAAAGATATAGAAACTCATGATATGGAAGATATAGCTATTGTTACTCCATGGCATAATACTAAATTAAAAGATGAAAAACCAAAAACAAAATATGATGATCCACATGATGTAATGACATCTGGTAATATTTTAAATCTTGATATTTGGGAAAAAATAGGTGGATTTAAGGATTGGTTCTTTATAGATGGAATTGATATAGAGTATTGTATTAATTTACATAAGCATGGTTATAAAATACTTAGAAATAATAGCTTAGTAATAGATCATAATTTAGGTGATTTGTTCTATAAAAAAATACCAGGTAGACTATACTTATGTACAAATCATGCACCAATAAGAAGATATTATATTATGAGAAACTATCATTATATATTTGATATGTATAAAGACTATGAAGATGAACTAGGTTATTTATATACAATTATTTCTCAAAGACATAATATGATGGGTGTATTATTGTTTGAAAAGAAGGATAAATTTAAAAAATTAATTAATTATTTAAGAGGATATAAAGATTATAAAAAAGGAATAACAGGAAAATGTCCTTATAAAAAATAGGAGGTTTTATGATCAAGCTAGCAGGAATGGTAACTTTGTATAATCCAACTGATGAAGATATTAGAAATATTGACTCATATTTAAATGATATAGATGTTTTATATGTAATAGATAATACAGAAGGAAAAGATAATAAAGACAGGTTGCCAAAAAATAAAAAAATTAAGTATTTTTTTAAAAATGAAAATGTAGGAGTAGCTGCTGCTCTTAATGAAGCTGCTAGAATGGCTATAAAAGATGGTTATAAATATCTTTTAACTAACGATCAGGATACATTTTTTAGAAAAGATGTAATAAAAAAAATGAAAGAAGTAGTAGAAAAAGAAGATATGACTAAATATGGAATAGTAGTTCCTTGGCATAATACAAAACTAAAAATGAATAAATTGACAGAAGGATATGATTATCCAGAAACTACAATGACTTCTGGAAATATTTTAAATTTAGATGTATGGAAAGAAGTAAAGGGTTTTAAAGAATGGTTATTTATAGATGGAATAGATATTGAATACTCTTTAAATATTAGAAAACATGGTTATGAAATATTAAGAGTTAATTATCTTGAAATAGACCATAATTTAGGTGACATTAAATACAAAAAGTTTTTAGGAAAGACATATGTAATAAGTAACCATAATCATATAAGAAGATACTATATTATGAGAAATAATCATTATATATTTGATTTATATAAGGATTACGCACCTCATATATGTTGGGACATTATTTCACAAAAGAAATATATTATAGGAATATTACTTTATGAAAAGAAAAAAATAAAAAAATTAATATCTATGTATAGAGGATATAGAGATTATAAAAAAGGTATAAAAGGAAAATATCCATATAAAAACTAGGAGGTAAAATGAAAACAAGATTAAGAGAATTATTTAACAAAACAATATTTACATTAAAAAATGAAGGAATTATTAATTTGATAAAGAAAATTTTTAGATTTTTCTGGTTTAAGATTACTGGTTTTACTAGAGAATATGATAAAGGCTTTAAAGATGTTCTTTTTATTAATGGTTGTAGTTTACCTCATCCTCAAAGATATAGAGTAACTCATCAAATAGAACAATTAGAAAGTTATGGAGTAAGCTGTGATAGAGTTGATTATGATAAATTAACAATGGATCACTTAAGATTTTATAGAGCGTTTGTATTTTATAGATGTCCATATCTTCCAATATTTGATGAATTTATAAAACAAGCAAAATTTAATAATAAAACAATTTTTTATGATATAGATGATTTAGTATACGATACAGAGTATACAGATAAGATTCCATATATTGACCAAATGAGTAAAGAAGATAGAGAACTTTATGATGATGGCGTTAATAGAATGGGTAGAACACTTGATATGTGTGAATATGGAATTACAACTACTGAAAGACTTCAAAAAGAGATGAATAAAAGATTAAAAGATGTTTATATTAATAGAAATGTTGCTTCTGGAGAAATGGTTAAGTATTCTGAAATGGCTTTAGAAGAAGTTAAGAAAGATGATTCTAAAATAATTATGGGATATTTATCTGGAAGTATTACTCATAATGATGATTTTAAGTTAATAATGCCAGATATAATAAAAATATTAAAAGAATATAATAATGTTTATTTAAAAATAGTTGGTCTATTAGATTTACCAAAGGAAATGGAAGAAGTTAAAGATAAAGTTTTAACATCACCATTTGTAGATTATAAAGAATTACCAAGATTAATTAGATCTATTGATATTAATTTAGCACCACTTGAAACAAGTATTTTTAATGAAGCTAAATCTGAGAATAAATGGACAGAAGCAGCACTTGTTAAAATACCAACAGTTGCGTCAAATACAGGAGCTTTTAAAACTGAAATAAAAGATAATGAAACAGGAATACTTGTTAATGATAAAGATTGGTATGAAAAATTAAAACTTGTTATTGATAATAAAGAATTAAGAGAAACTCTTGCTAATAATGCATATGAAGAAGTAATAAATCATAGAGTTACTTATACTAGTGGTAGAGGTGTCGCAGAGTTTATCAAGAGTAAACTAAGAAAGAATATATTATTTGTATTCCCATCAACTAATATATCTGGTGGAACTATGGTTGCAATTAAACATGGATTAATGCTTAGAAAACACGGATATGACGTAACTGTAATAAATATAGATAAACCAACAGAAAAAGTTGATAAAGTATATGAAGATAATGAGTATTTAAATGTAGTTCCAAAAAGAAAAATAGAATTTTTACAAGAAGCGGAATTGGTTGTAGCGACTATGTGGTTAACACTTGATTTTGCTAGAAAATACTATAATGCAAAAAGGGTAAAATATCTTGTTCAAAACATGGAAGGTAGGTTCTATGAAAACGGGAAATATGAAAGAAAAGTTGCGTATGCTACTTATAACAATGTTCAAGGAGTAGAATATATTACTATTTCTAAATGGTGCCAAAAATTCCTAGAAGAAGATTTTGGTACAAAAAGTAGTTATGCTCCAAACGGAATAGATTTATCTTTATTCCCATATAAAGAAAGAAAATTTGATGGAAAGATAAAAATACTTATTGAAGGAAATAGTAAAGATAAATATAAAAATGTTGATGAATCATTTAAGATAGTAGAAAAACTAGATAAATCTAAGTTTGAAATTAATTATTTATCTTATCAAAAAGAACCAAAAAAATGGTATTATGTAGATAAGTTTTATCAAAGAATACCACATGGTGAAGTAGGTAAATTATATCAATCTACAGACATTTTAATTAAAACAAGTATATTAGAAAGTTTTTCTTATCCACCACTTGAAATGATGGCAACAGGAGGGGTAGCGTTAGTTGTCCCTAATGAAGGTAATGTAGAATATTTAAAAGATGGTTATAATTGTTTATTCTATAAACAAGGCAATATAGATGAAGCAGTAGAAAAACTAAATGAATTAGTTAGTAACAAGGATTTAAGAGAAAAGCTAATAAAAAACGGTTTAAAAACAGCTAAAGAAAGAGAATGGAACAATATAGAGAAGGAGATAATTAAACTGTATGAGTAAGAAAAAACAAATAATAATAGTTATACTTTTACTAGTTATTATTCCGATAATATTTGTTTTATTTCCATATAATAGTGATGATGTTTATTCATTTGAAAGATATAATAGAGAACCGTTAGATTCATTGTTATATGGCGATAATATTATTGAGGAGTTTAAATCTCCTGGCGATTATAATTATATTGGTTTTGAATATGCAGATTATGGATCTTTAATAAAAAAAGGTGAAATTGAAATAAAGATAACAAATGAAAAAAATAAAACAAAAATCAAAAGAATAAAAGCTAAAAAATTATTTGATAATAAGTCATTCTATGTAAAATACAAAGTTAAAAAGAATAAAAAGTATACTGTTACAATAACTAATTTAACAAAAAATAAAATTACATTTTATGTGACAGAAGCTAAAATTTCTGGAAGTAAACTATTATATGATGATAGAAATCTTATAATGTATTTTAAAAAAAGTAAAAAGAATTATAATTTGCTTTGGTATTATTATATGGTTGTTTCTATTATTTTAAGCATTAAAGTATTATATGTAGGAGGTAAAAATGAAAAATAAAAAGAGTATATATTTCATACTATTAACAATTATTATTTCATTTATTATTTCCTTACTATTTGATGTATTAATTGTAAATAGAGAAGTATTAGGAAAAAAGTCTGATAATAATCCTAAAATAGTTAGTAAAAATAATATTTCTTTAACAGAAGATAATAAGTATATAACAACAAGTAATAATTCATCTATTACTATAAAAGTAAAAGAAAACTATATAAAAAAAATAAACTTTGACTATAAATATAAAGATAATTTTGAATGGGAAATAGAGTGTAATGATGAAGTAATAAAAGTATCTTCAACAGGTATGCTTAATAAAGCTATTAAAATGGTAGATAGAAATGCTTCTTTAATTACATTAAAGTTTCATAATAAAGGAATAACATTAAATAATTTTAAAATTAATAATGATATTTATATTAATTGGAGTAGAGTTATACTTATAACAATTTCTTTATCATTATTTGTTATATTATTTAAATTTAGAGAATACGCTAAGAATAACTTACCAAAAACATTCTTATTATTATCATTAGTTTTTGGTAGTATGTTTATAGCTATTACACCTAAAATGCCTTATAACTCATTTGATGATCAAATTCATTATAATCATGTTGTAAGTTTATTAAATCAATCAAAACATAATTATTCTTATGCTGAACAAATATTGATTGAAGGAATAAATATTAGAGATAATTCTATGTTCTCTACAAGAGAGGAAAAACAAGTTTTATATAATTATTTAAATCAAACACATAAAACTTCAAAAGATAGAGTAATGCTTTCTGGTAAAAATTCTAATATTTATAAAAAGTTAGCATATTTACCATTCGCAATAGGATATAAATTAACAAATATATTAAACTTAAATTTTACTATATGTATATGTATTGCGAAGTTCTTTAATTTATTACTTTATTCACTATTATTCTATTTAGCAATTAAATACGCTAAATATTTAAGAAGAATAATTTTTGTTATTGGATTATTTCCAACTAATATTTTTTATGCAAGCCAGTTCTCTTGTGATCCAAGCATAACCGCAGGATTAACACTTGCTACAACAATGTTTATAAATATGATTACTGATGAAAAATTAAATAAAAAGTATTTAGTTATATTTATGTTATCAGTAATATGGGCTTGTTTACCAAAGGCTATATATTGTCCTTTATTATTACTATTATTATTTATACCAAATAATAAATTTGATAGTAAAAAACAAGCATATATATTTAAATTCTTAATTATATTTATAACAATGTTATTACTCGCAACTTTTGTTATACCAGCAACGACCGGTGGTCAAGATGGAGATTATAGAGGAGGAAATACATCAGTAAGTGGACAATTATCATATATCCTTCATAATCCATTAAATTATGCAAAACTATTATTATCTTATACTTTTCATAATTTATTAAAAATGTTTATAGGTACATCTAATTTTGTTAGTTTTGCATATTTAATACCAAGTGATATAACAAGACCAATTGGATTTATTTGTTTACTATTCTTTATATATATAGTTTTAACAAGTGTAAGACCTGATTTTAAATTCAGATATAATATATTAATAGTATTAGAAGTCGCATCTATATGGGTACTTATTTGTACTGCTTTATACTTATCATATACTCCAGTAGGAGAGTATGGTATTGGAGGAGTTCAAACTAGATATTTTATTCCAATAATGTTACTATCATCTGTAGTATTTATATTTAATAAAAAGAAAAAAGAAAATATATATTTATTTGATTTATATTTTCCAATTTTGATGTTAGCGGGATCATTATTATTAATATCTTTAAAAGTATTATAAAAGAATTAATCTATAAGGGATTAATTCTTTTTTTCCTTGTATGATATTATTTTTTATTATATAATTATTATAGGTGGTAAAAATGAAAAAAGATAAAGTTTTGGTAGTTATACCAGCGTATAATGAAGAAGACAATATTCAAAAAGTTTTAGAAGAAGTAAAAAAAGATATTGATTTTGCGGATGTATTAGTTATTAACGATTGTTCAAAAGATAATACAAAAAAGATATTAGAAAAAAACAAAATCAAACATTTAAATAATGTTTATAATGTAAAATATGCATTATCTATCCAAACTGGAATAAAATATGCGTATTATAACGATTACGATTATGTTATTCAAATGGATGCGGATGGACAACATATCGCAAGTGAAGCTGCAAAATTATATAAGGTATGTAAGAAAGAAAATTATGATATAGTAATTGGATCAAGATATATAGAGAATACAGGTTATCCATGTCCTTTCTTTAGAAAAATAGGAACAAAACTATTTTCATTAATGGTAAGACTATTTTGTCATAAAAAAATTGCGGATCCATTATCTGGATTTCAATGTTTAAACAAAGATGTTATTAAACAGTATTCTATGCTTGGTGCGTATCCAGAATTCCCAGACGCTAATTTAGTTATTGATATGCTTTTAAAAGGTTATACAATAAAAGAAACTCCTGTAAAAATGAGATTAAGAGAAACAGGAGAAAGTATGCATGGTGGAATAATAAAACCTATTAAATATATGATTGGAATGTTTTATACATGTATAATTATTGCGATTAAAAATATTGGAAAAAGGAGGGTTAAATAATGCAAAATATTTATTTTATTATATTATCAGTTATTATTATTTTTTATATGATTTTTTCTATAAGAAAGAATACATTAAGTATTAAGACAAGTTTTGTATGGGTAATGCTATCACTTGTAATGCTTTTACTATCTATTTTTCCAAAGAGTATTGACTGGATTGCTTTAAAACTAGGAATTGCATATCCACCAACTTTATTACTAACATTATGTATTGTTTTATTATTGGTTCAAAACTTTAATACTAGTAAAAAGACATATGATTTACAAGAAAAATTAAACTATTTAGAACAAGAAATAACTATCACAAAAGGTGATAAGAATGATAAATAATGAACATTATTTTGTTCTTTTAGCTTATAAAGAAAGCGAATATTTAGAAGAATGTATTAAGTCTTTAGTTAATCAAAGTGTTAAATCGAATATAGTAATTGCGACTTCAACACCAAATAAATATATTTCTAATTTGGCTAAAAAGTATAAGTTAGATATTATAGAGAATAAAGATAAAAAAGGAATTGCAAATGATTTTAATTTTGCATTAAATTCAGTTGATTCAGAATTAGTAACAATTGCGCATCAAGATGATTTATACGAAAAAGATTATTTAAAGAATGTGTTAGATAATTATAAAAAATATCCAAAAACAACTATATTCTTTACTAAATATTATGAAGTTAGAAATGGTAAAAAGGTATATAAAAATAATAATTTGATTATTAAAAACACTTTGTTATTACCATTAAAATTAAAATTGTTTTCTGGTTTTAAATTTTTTAAAAGAAGTGCATTAAGATTTGGTAATGCTATTTGTTGTCCTTCTATTACTTTTTGTAAAAAGAATATCAGTATAACTGATGTATTTACTAGTTCTTTTACAAGTAATATGGACTGGCTTGCTTGGGAAAGATTATCTAAATTAAAAGGAAATTTTATATATATTTCAAAACCATTAATGGGTCATAGAGTACATGAAGAGTCAACAACAACAAAGATAATTAATGATGGAGAAAGAACAAATGAAGATTATGAAATGTTTAAAATGTTCTGGCCCAAATTTATCGCTAAAGCATTAACAAAGTTTTATAAAAATAGTGAAAAAAGTAATAAGATTAAGTAGGTGTTATCATGAAAAAAAATCCACAAATAAGTATTGTTATACCAGTATATAATGTCGATAAATATATAAATAGATGTATTGATAGTATATTAAAACAAACATATAAAGATTATGAAATTATACTAATAGATGATGGCTCTAAAGATAATTCTTTAAAAAAAATAAAGAGTTATGAAAAAAAATATGATTTTATAAAAGTCTTATCACAAAAAAATAGTGGGCCAGCTATTACAAGAAATAGAGGTATAGATTTAGCTTCTGGTAAGTATATTATGTTTATAGATTCTGATGATTATATAGATAAAGATTTTTTAGAAAACTATATAAATAATATTGAAGATAACGATATAGTTATAGGTGGATTTAGAAAAGTGGATGATAAAAAAGTAACATTTAAAAGAAGACTTGTTGATACTGAATTTTCAAAATATATTGTTACTGGACCTGTATGTCATTTATATAAGAAAGATTTAATTGTTAATAATAATATTAAATTTTTAGATACTAATATGAGTGAAGATACATATTTTAATGTTAAAATTTATGAACTTAATCCTAAGATAAAATCAATTAGTTATATTGGTTATAATTATTATACAAATCCAAATTCAATTTCTAATACTAAACATAAAGGTTTTAGTAAAGATATAGATTTTTTAGGATTTATAAAAGAATTACAAAGTAAAAAAATAAAGAATAAAGAATTACATAATTATTTTTTAATTAGATATGTAATATGGTATTTATTATATTCAGGAAAAGTATCTAGTAGTAAAGTGTTTTTAAAGTATTATAAAGAGTATTTTGATTGGTTAAAGAAAAATATTCCTAATTTTAAAAAGAATAAAAATATAAGATTATTTGGGCCAAAAGGTGAAGATAAGAGTGTAGGTTTTATTATTTGGTTCTTTATGCTTATGCATAAAATAAAATTAATCAAATTATTTTCAAAAGTATATTGCAGAGGTAAGTAATTATGAAAAATGATACAAAAAGAATAAAAAAGACAAAATTAAATATTGTATCTAATGTTTTTATAATGATAGTCAGAATAGTATTATTATTCATTGTTAGAATAGTATTTATAAGAACATTAGGTAAAACATATTTGGGTTTAGATAGTTTATTTACTAACTTATTATCAGTATTATCAATTGCGGATCTAGGAATAACATCTGCGGTTAATTTTGTATTATATAAACCATTATCAGAAAATAATACTAAAAAAGTTAGTTCTATCATGACTTATTATAAGAAGATGTATATGTACATGGGATCTATTTTGTTAGTAGTAGGTCTTATTCTTACATTATTCTTACCATTTATAGTTAAAGAAAATATAAATAATTTATATTTGATTTATTTTATGTATTTATTTAATACAGTATCTACATATTTTATTTCATATAAAGAATCTTTAATAGTAGCGGATCAAAATAGATATAAATTATCACTTATTAATTTTAGTTTTTATGTAACTTTATATGGTTTAAGAATAGTTGCTTTATTATATACAAAGAATTTCTTAGTATATGTGTTACTACTAGATGTAATTACATTAATTCAAAGAGTATTAATAAATAGATATGTAACATTTCATTATAAAGAGATAGATTTTAATTCAAAAAATGAATTAGAAAAAGAAGAAAAAGAAAACATATTAACAAGAATAAAAGCTATGTTTGTTCATAAGATAGGGTCATTTGTTATTAATGGTACAGATAGTGTAGTAATATCCGCAACTGCAGGACTAGGTGTCGCAGTAGTTGGAATATATACAAACTATTTATCAATTATTATGACAGCGTCATCTTTATTTGAACAAGTATATAAAGGTATAACATCTAGTTTTGGTGATTTAGCTGCTCAAGAAAACGAAAAGACTCAAGAAAACGTATTTAATATAATTGGTTTTATAGGTTATTTAATGTATGGATTAACATCAGTAGGATTTTATTTCTTATTGTCTCCATTAATTAAAATGTGTTTTGGTGAACAATTTGTAATAAGTAATATAATTGTTATATTTATGATTTGTAATTTCTATTTTTCAGGAATTATTGCTAGCATAGATATGATTAAAGAAGCAACAGGAGAATATGTAGTAGATAAATATGTACCACTAATTCAATCTATAATTAATTTAGTAGTTTCTATAGTTTTAGCAAAATTTATTGGATTACTTGGAGTAGTATTAGGAACAACAGTAAGCTATGTAACAGTATCACTTTGGAATAGACCTTATATAGCGTATAAATATATATTTAAATCATCAAAGAGACATTTTATTATTGAACAATTGAAATATATATTAACTCTAATACTAGTAATATTTGTTGTAGATTTTATATTACAATTTATTATTATAAATAATGATATATTATCATTCTTAGCAACAGGAATTATATGTGTTTTTGTATTTATGGTATTTACAGTTATAGTATTCTTTAGAGATGAAGAATTTAAATTTATAAAAAATGAGATATTTAAAGTTTTAAAGAAGTAGGTGATTATAATGACTAGATTTATTTCAGAATTAAAATATTTTATACTAAAAGTAATTTCATCAGTTATATGTTTGTTTTGTGGTTCAAAAAAAATAATTATATTTGAAAGTGCATCAGATTTTTGTGATAACACAAGAGCATTATATGATTATATGATGGATCATAAACTATATAAAAAATATAAAATGGTATGGTTTGTAAGAGATGATAAATCTATTGAAAGATTAAGTGGAAAATATGAAAATACTTATTTTAAAAAATTAAGTTATTCACCAAATCCATTTTCTAAAACATTTTGGACTATGATGTATTATTTTTCAGTAGCGTCTTTTACTTTCTATTCACATGATTTTATAGGTGGAGAAGGAAATAAAAAACAAAGAAGAGTATATTTAACTCATGGTGCGGCACCATTAAAAAATACAAAAGGTTTTTATGGTTTATCAAAGCACAATACTGATATATTATTTACTTCAGAATTTACAGCATATTATAGTTTCTTTTCGTTAGAAGGTGCCTTTAATATTTCAAGATTACTTGGTTTACCAAGAAATGATAAGTTATTTGTAAAAGATAAAAATATAGATAAACTATTGCCAAACGAAAAGTATAAAAAGAAAATAATATGGATGCCAACATTTAAACATATAAATAACTGTTCAAGAAATGATTTTGGTGAAGATACAAAAGAAGATATTTCAATATTAACAAATGAAAATATAGAAAGAATAAATAAAGTATTAAAAGATAAAAACATCTTGTTAGTTATTAAATTTCATCCAGCTCAAGATATGAGATTTGTTAAAGAATTTAATAAATCTAATATAGTTACATTAACTAATAATGATTTAGCAGAATATGATATTAATGTTAATACATTTTTGGCAAGTTTTGATTCTTTGATTACTGATTTTTCTTCAGTATATTTTGATTATTTATTATGTGATAAACCTATAGCGTTTGAATTATCAGATAAAGAACAATACGAAAAAGGAATTGGATTTACTTTTGATAAACCATTGGAATATATGCCAGGTGATAAAATATTTGATATAAATGATTTTATTAAATTTATAGAAGATATTTCAGATAATAAAGATAACTTTAAAGAGGATAGAAGGGAATTTACAAAAAAATGTCATAAGTATATAGATGGGAATTCATCAAAAAGAGTTTATGAATACTTTGGCTTTGATAAGGAGGAATAATTATGGATTTATATTTATTAATTATTCTTTTTCTATGTATTTTTAAGAATAAATTCTTTATAAAAGACATTAATAAAGATTATATAGGTAAAGAAAATAGTTCCGCAATTAAAGGCATATTTATACTATGTATATTGTTTAGTCATTCTTTAAGCTATGTTTCATACAATGATTACTCATTCTTTATTAATAAATTCGTTTTATTAATGGGTCAATTAGTTGTTGCGATGTTTTTATTTTATTCAGGGTATGGAGTATTTGAATCTTATAAAAAGAAGGGTGATAAATACCTAGAAACATTTCCTAAAAATAGAATAATAAAAACGCTCATTAATTTTGATATTGTAATTGTTTTATATCTAATTTTATTTGTAATTATTAATAAAACAATTCCTGTCAAACAAACTTTATTATCATTTATAGGATGGGAAAGTTTAGGAAATAGTAACTGGTATATATTTGATATATTAGTACTATATTTTATTAGTTATATATCTCTTTTATTAAATAACAAAAAAGCTTCAGTTATATTAACTTGGATACTTAGTATTATTCTAGTATTATTCTTAAGAGTATATAAATTTGAATGGTGGTATAACACTATTTTATGTTATCCATTTGGTATGACTTATTCATATTTTAAAGATAGCATTAATAAATTTATATTTGATAAAAAGTTCAATAATATTAAATATATATTATTCTTTTTAGTATCAATGTTTTCTTTATATGTAGTTAGAAAATATGTAGGAGTAAATGTATTTTATCATGAATTATTTGCGATTATATTCTGCATTGTAATACTACTTATTACTTTAAAGGTAGAATTAAAAAACAAAGTGTTAAGATGGTTTGGTGATAATTTATTTTGGGTATATATTTTACAAAGAATACCTATGATAATATTTAGTACTTTTTTTAAATTAAACCCATATATATTTTTTATATTATCCTTTATCTCTACAATAATACTTTCAACAATTGTAAAAAAAGAAATTAATTTACTAGAAAACTTGAAAAAAAACAAATAAATGATATACTAATCACTAGGTGATTTTTATGAACAAATCAATGAAATTAGTTTTATATAGAGTATTATTTATAATAATACTTTTTCTATTATTATTTACTTGTTATCAAAATATAGAATTAAAGAAAAAAGAAAAACATGAATATTTATTTTTAGGTGATTCTATTACAGATAGATATGATTTACAAAGTCATTTTTCTAATTATCCTATTATTAATAGTGGTATAGGTGGGAATAAAACTATTGATATATTAGAAAATTTGGATAACAGAGTGTTTAAGTATAATCCAGATAAAGTTATTTTATTAATAGGAATAAATGATTTCACTCATAATGAAGATGTTAAATATGTATATAATAATATAGATAAAATTGTTACACATATTAAGAAAAAATTTCCAAAATGTGAAATATATATAGAGTCTATATATCCAATAAATGATAGTATCCCTTTATCAGAAGGTCAACCAACAGTAAATGATATATTAACAAGAGTAGTAGAAGAAAATAAACTTATTGAAGCATATTGTAAAAAGAATAATTATACATATATAGATGTATATTCTTCTTTAATAGATGATAATGGTAAATTAAAAAAGAGATATACAGAAGATGGTATTCATTTAAATGAATATGGTTATAAAATGACAACTTATATTATTAAAAAGAAAGTATTTTATTAGGAAATATATAAAAATATGTTATAATAAAAAATATGTTTTTAAGGAAGTGAAAATATGAAAAGAATATTAACTTATGGGACTTACGATTTGTTACATTATGGTCATATAAGATTGTTAAAGAGAGCAAAAGAATTAGGCGATTATTTAATTGTTGCCGTATCTACTGATGAATTTAATGATATCAAAGGTAAAAAAGCATATCATGATTATGCTACAAGAAAAGAAATGCTTGAAGCTATACGATATGTTGATTTAGTAATTCCTGAAAATAAATGGGAACAAAAAAGAGAAGATGTTGAAAAATATTTTGTTGATACTGTTGTTATGGGGTCTGATTGGGAAAACGATGAAAGATTTGAATGTTTAAAAGATATTTGTGAAGTAGTATATCTTCCTAGAACAGAAGGTATTTCTACTACAAAAATAAAAAAAGATTTGAATTTAGTTGAACCGATAGATGGAGTTAGTCAAATACCTGAAACAAATGATTCGAAAAAAGTTTTAGGTTTAAAACTAAATTAAAGATATATTAATGATGGAGAAAAAAATTGGTACTTCTGATTACGGAATTAGATTAGAAGCAATTGAAATAGGACAAAATCCATCAAAGAGAATAAATCAACACCTTAGTAAAAGTTATACTAAAAAATATTTATATAAAAATGTAAGGCAAATGCTTTACATTTTTCTTTTATTTACTTGTAAAAAAAGTGTTTTTTGTGTTATAATTCAATATGTTTGATACTAAGGAGGGTTTTTGGATGGCTAAGTATGACGAACATTCGATAAAAATATTAGAGGGATTAGAAGCTGTTAGAA
>Ga0129307_1001245_pt1 | contig 28900 bp, 35 predicted proteins | sample P1105metagenome_FD_94437 | JGI IMG/M metagenome (GOLD analysis project Ga0129307, IMG submission 94437) | Capybara group fecal microbial communities from Wisconsin, USA - P1105 metagenome | ecosystem: Host-associated > Mammals > Digestive system > Large intestine > Fecal | place: USA: Wisconsin...
ATATATAGTGTTTTCCTTTATTATGGAACATAAAACAAGGGCGAAAAACAGGTCTTATTTGCCCATTTTTCGCCCTTCCCGGTAAATGCAAAATTATTTTGCATTAAATCTGAAAATTAACCATTTGGTCTTTTTTACAGTTTTTTCATGATTTTTAGAGGATAACTCCGCCTAAAGCCACATAATCATCCCGGTATAAAACCACAGCCTGTCCCTTTGTTACGGCACGAACCGGTTCTTCGAAAACCACATGGATTTTATCTTCTCCCGCCATACTCACTTTACACCACTGTCCTTTGTGGGCATAACGAATTTTTCCAAGGAAACGCTCTTCGCCATTTAAGCTCTCCACACCCATGAAATTTACCTTGCCGGCATACAATTCGGTGGTAAAAACATCTTCCGCTTCTCCGATGACCACTTCATCTGTTTCGGGACGAATGTCCGTTACAAATACCGGATGTCCCATTGGTAAATTCAGTCCTTTTCGCTGTCCGATGGTGTAATGCGTAATGCCTTTATGACAACCGATAATGTTTCCATTCTTGTCCACAAAGTTTCCAGGCTTCGGAACGCGGTTTCCTGCTTCCCTCTCTATGAACCCTGCATAATCGTTATCCGGCACAAAACAAATTTCCTGACTGTCCGGCTTACTTGCCACCGGCAAGTGCTGTTCTTTCGCAATTTCGCGAATTTTCGGTTTTTCGAATTCACCTACGGGCATCAGGGTATGAGACAACTGTTCCTGGGTCAGATTGTAGAGTGCATAGGTCTGGTCCTTTGCTGCCGTTTCCGAGTTGGCTATAGCCAGTCTCCCGTTTGGAAGTCGTTTTACTTTTGCATAATGACCGGTTGCAATGTAGTCTGCTCCGATACTTAAGCTTCGGTTTAAAAGCGCCTCCCACTTCACATAGCGATTGCAGGCGATACATGGATTTGGGGTTCTTCCGTGAACATATTCTTCCACAAAATAATCCATTACCGCTTCTTTAAACTCTTTTTTGAAATTCATGACATAGTGGGGAATTCCCAACACCTGTGCCACTCTTCTGGCATCATCTACTGCACTTAATCCACAGCAGCCGCCATTTTCTTCCATGACCTCTTCTTCTTCATCCTGCCAGATCTGCATGGTAACGCCAATGACATCATAGCCCTGTTCTTTTAATAAAAAGGCTGCCACGGAGGAGTCAACTCCTCCGGACATGCCTACTACAACTTTCTTTTTTTCCATATTATAAGTTCTCTACTACCCTTTAGTAGTCCTCTTCTTCTTCACCTTCACTGATATCATTCTTTGGCTTCTCTAATCCTTCAATCTTAATGCCGTTCTTCTCTGCATAGTCCCAGAGAGCCGCATGGATTGCTTCTTCAGCCAATAAGGAGCAGTGTACCTTTACCGGTGGAAGTCCGTCCAAAGCCTCCATAACAGCCTTATTGGTTACTTCCAAAGCTTCCTGAATGGTCTTTCCCATAACCAGCTCTGTAGCCATGCTACTGGTTGCTACAGCCGCACCGCAACCGAAAGTTTTAAACTTGCAATCACGGATAACACCGTTCTCATCAATATCTAAATACATACGCATAATGTCACCGCATTTTGCGTTTCCAACAGTTCCCACACCGCTGGCGTTCTCAATTTCTCCTACATTTCTTGGATTCTGAAAATGATCCATAACTTTTTCACTGTACATGAAAATTCCCTCCTGATTTGTATAATTCTCTGAAGCCGCTTAAAGCCAGGCTTGGAAATACTTTGTATTTCCAAGCTGTTTGGCTCTCGCCAAATGTATCCTTGTGAATATGCACCTATCCAAGCAAGCTTGATAGCTGCATATTCCAAGGATTCGCTTGGCTCTAAGCTTTTACATCTTTCTGTTTTTTAATAAAATCTTCGTAAAGTGGAGACATCTGACGCAAGCGCTCGATAATCTTAGTCAGTTCCTCTACTGTATAATCAATGTCCTCTCTGGTGGTCTCATGGCTTAAGGTAAGTCTTAAAGAACCATGGGCAATCTCATGAGGCAATCCAATAGCTAAAAGCACATGAGACGGATCTAAGGACCCTGAAGTACATGCCGATCCGGAAGAACCGCAGATACCCTTCTGATCCAGCATAATCAGCATGGATTCTCCCTCAATAAACCGGAAGCATACATTTACGTTGTTTGGTAAACGGTTGGTTCTGCTACCGTTAATCTTTACATAAGGAATTTCTTTCTCAATACGGCTCATAAGGTAGTCTCTTAATTCTGCCTCGGTCTTGGTACGTTCTGCCATGGTATTCACTGCAATCTCGCATGCTTTACCAAAGCCCACAATACCCGGGATATTTTCTGTACCGGCTCTTCTCTTACGCTCCTGCGCTCCTCCGTGTACAAAAGAACGAATCTTTACTCCCTTACGGATATATAACATACCGATACCCTTTGGACCGTTTAATTTGTGTCCGCTGGCACTTAACATATCGATATTCATCTCATCTACATTGATTGGCACCTGACCAAATGCCTGCACTGCATCCGTGTGGAACAAAATTCCATGCTCTTTTGCAATGGCACCGATTTCCTTAATCGGCTGAATGGTTCCAATCTCATTGTTTGCAAACATAACGGAAATCAAAATGGTGGTCGGACGAATGGATTTCTTTAATTCTTCCATATCTACCACGCCATCTTCATCTACATTTAAATAAGTAACTTCAAAACCGTGTTTTTCCAGATACTCACAGGTATGCAGAATTGCATGATGCTCAATCTTCGAGGTAATGATGTGATTTCCCTTTTCCTTTAATAATTCCGCAGTGGCTTTTAACGCCCAGTTGTCAGACTCGCTTCCGCCTGCGGTAAAATAGATTTCTTCGCTTTTGGCACCAATAACTCTTGCCACCTGTTCTCTGGCTGTTGTCAGCGCCTCTTTTGCAGTTGCTCCCACAGAATATACAGCAGATGCATTACCGTAATTCTCTGTAAAAAATGGAAGCATGGCGTCCACAACCTCCGGACGCACCTTTGTTGTTGCTGCATTGTCCAAATAGATAACTTTCTGTCCCATACTACTATCCTTCCTTCTGAGCCTTCCGACTCTCTTCTACCAATTCATCAATAAAAATATTGTTAACGGTTTCGTTGATACTCTCGTTGATTCGTTTCCACACAATCCAACTGGAACAACAGGGTTGCGCTTCACAACCGCTGGTTTCCGGATTATCCTGACCCACACAGTTTACCGGCATAAGTTCTCCTTCCAGGGCTCTTAAAACATCTCCCACGGAGATTTCCGATGCAGGTCTTGCAAGCACATAGCCGCCGCTGGCGCCTCGCACGCTTTCAATAAGCCCTGCCCGCTTAATCTTGGTCATCAGCTGCTCTAAATAGCTAATGGAAAGATCCTGCCGTTTGGCAACGCTGGCCAGTGAAACCGGTTCCTCTTCCGAGTACATGGCAATATCAATAAATGCCCTTAAACCGTATCGTCCTTTTGTAGACAGCTTCATAAGCTCCCCCTTGTAATTCCTACTATTTTATTTCCTACTATTTTGCTCGGATTTATAGTAACATGGTTTTAGTGGTGTGTCAATAGGAATTTTTACGTTGCTATTCGCAGGAACTGCGTAAAAGTCCGCTGCTTCGCACCCGCCCACGCAATTCGCGCCACGTTGCTATTCTCAGGAACTGCACAATTCGGAAGGTCCGCATCTTCGATGCTTCACCGCTGCGACGCAGTGCCTTCCTCATTGAGGTGCAGTTCCTGCTTTCAGAACGAAAAAAGAGGAGAGATTTCCGTAAGCAAGCTTCCAGCACCTCTCCTCTCTTTCGTTCTGCGAATAGCAACTTTTAAACAAAAAAAATCCCCACATTCTCATGTGAGGATCTGAAAAACACACTTCCAGCCAAGGAAAGTACACCACTCTTTCCTTGTCAGAAACATGCTCTTCTATATAAGATTGGAAGATACTGTGGTATTACCACCTGCATATTGACATGGTCAAAAAATATCGGGTTTCATATCTTTCTTCCATTCTGGTAGCGTCAAATCTGCATTTGATAGCCTAGAAGCTATAACCTTTGGGGCTAGTGCTTCTAGAGCATACCACCCCAATACATTTTACCTTCTTCTCTTATTAACTAAATGATAACACAGAATATAGTATTTGTGTAGGGTAATTTGTCCTAAAAATAGGAAAAATGTTGTTACAAATTTCTATAGTCTGTTCTTTCGGTAAGGAGCTTACCCAACTTCCTAACCGATTCCTTTCCAAAATAAATTCTGGTAAATTATACTCTGGAAAGATATTCGCCTGTTCTGGTATCAATCTTAATGGTATCGCCCTGTTCTACGAACAATGGAACGTTTACGCTTGCACCAGTTTCAACGATTGCCGGCTTGGTTGCACCCTGAGCGGTATCACCCTTGAAGCCAGGCTCTGTTTCTGTAATCTGAAGTTCTACAAAGAGTGGCGGTTCTACAGCAAATACATTGCCGTTATGAGAACAGATCTTAACCATCTCATTGTCTTTAACAAACTTCAATGCATCACCGATGGCATCCTGGTTTAAACCAATCTGCTCATAGGTCTCTAAGTTCATGAAGTAGTAAAGATCTCCATCGTTGTAGAGATACTGCATGTCGTTACGCTCGATACGTGCCTGTGGACATTTCTCTGTAGGACGGAAAGATTTTTCAATAACTCCTCCGTTCTTGATATCCTTTAACTTTGTACGAACAAACGCTGCACCTTTACCCGGCTTCACGTGCTGAAATTCGATAATCTGATATACACTGGATTCATATTCAATGGTCATACCATTTCTGAAATCTCCTGCTGAAATCATGATTCATCCTCCTAATCTTCTTTTGCAATAAGCATTCTTTCAAAATTATATACTAATTTTTCCAAAAAGGCAAGGATTTTTTTCTACTCCGTAATCTTTCTCTTGTGTCCCCCACAAAGCAGGAAAACAAGACGAATAGGTGCCTCCAAGATTCGCTTCAGAATAATATGTTTTTCTTCCTTGGGGCCTAACTTTTTAACCATAATCACCTTTACACCGGCGTTACGGGCTCCCCACACATCTGTAAAAATCTGGTCTCCGATAAAAAGTGTATTGCTTCTATCGGTTCCCATAATCTCCATACCCTTTTCATAAGCGTCCGGTCGCGGCTTATGTGCCTTAAAAATGTAGTCTGCACCAATCTGCTCATTAAACATTTTAACCCGGCGCTCATTATTGTTGGATAAAAGTAAAACCCGAAATCCCATCTCCTGAATTTCTTTTAAAAACCGGATTGCCCGCTCGTCTGCCGGCGCACAATCAAATACCAGGGTATTATCTATATCAAACATAATCCCCCGGTATCCCAGTTCATACAACTTTTTATAATCAATACGGAAGGTATTCTCCTCCCATGCGTCCGGAAACCATTTTATCATAGCTTCTGTCCTTTCCCTTTCCTATTTATAATCTGCTCCGTAAAAAGAAGCCCATGCAATGAATGCATGAGCTTACTCATCTCTTACATTTATAAGTTGAAGTTCTCCAACTCCACCTTCGGTGCTGTAGTCTTCTCCGGCTGAACAGGTGCCTTGGTTCTTCCCCCAACGAAAGTCTGATACTGCTTCAGAGCCTCATCCTTGTGAGCCTTCGGTAACTCTGTTACCTTATCCAGGCTATTAATATCACTATCTGCGCCCTTCAGGTCATACTTCGCATTGGGATCGTACTTCTTTGCGAATTCAACCGCAGTTTCCTTCTGCTGAGGTCTTTCAAAAACCTGCTGCTGTTTCGGCTGTTCCTTTGGCTGCTGTTCGGTTACCTGAACCTTAGCTGCTACAGCCTCCTGACCATTTACTCTATTTACATTTGAATAATATCCTATTGCCTCAAATGGGCGAATTCCCGAAATATTCATACGCTAACTCTCCATATTACTTCTACCAGAATAATTCCTTTTATTCCTACATGATATATATCGGGCATTATGTCCAAAAGATTAGTATAAAATTTGTGAAGTTTATTTGTCCAGGATCTTCTTCAATTCATTCATGAAGGTATTTACATCCTTAAACTCCCGATATACAGAAGCAAAACGCACGTAGGCAACCGCTTCCAAATCCTTAAGGTACTTCATTACAATCTCACCGATCTCAGAGCTTGGAATTTCCTTCTCTTCTCTGCTAAAAATCTCGGTCTCCACACTGTCTACCAGTCTATTGATCTGCTCCGCGGAAATCGGTCTCTTATGACATGCACGCAATACACCGGCCTCAATCTTCGCCCGATCATACTGCTCACGGTTATTATCCTTCTTAATTACGATTAGCGGAATGGTCTCCACTTTCTCATACGTAGTAAACCGCTTATTACAATCGTCACAAATTCGACGTCGCCGGATGGAATTATTGTCATCTGCCGGTCTCGAATCAATAACTCTGGTATTCTCGCTACTGCAAAATGGACACTTCATCTGCAGAATCCTCCTCTTTATGCCTTGTCATACTACTACACTCTTATCATACACTACTTACTTATAAAAATCCAGCGTTTTTTTACCAAAGCTCCGGTCTTTTCGTCTTGCAGGGTTCGCAGGAATTAACCAGCACAAAATCCGGACCGATACGGACAATATTTCCGTATTCTATCCGGCATCCCGCTTCTTTAAAGCAGAAAAAATTCCATTTCCCGTCCCCCGGTACGATAATTGCGCAGATGCAACCCGTTTTTTCCTCAAACTCAATATCCTGTATGTATCCCAGACTCTTTCCTGTCTGGATATTAATCACTTCTTTTTTTCGGAAATCCTGATAGCGCATGGCAAATCCTGTGCCTTTTTTCCTTATATATATGCGCTTACACGTTGAAACGGAACAAAATAACGTCTCCGTCTTTTACAACGTATTCCTTTCCTTCAATACCTACCAAACCTTTTTCCTTAGCTGCCGCCAAACTTCCCAGGTCAAGTAAATCCTGATAGTTTACAACCTCCGCTTTAATGAAGCCGCGTTCAAAGTCCGTATGTATCTTTCCGGCCGCCTGCGGTGCCTTGGTTCCAACCTTGATGGTCCATGCTCTGGTCTCATCCTCACCGGCTGTTAAGTAGCTGATAAGTCCGAGAAGTTTATAGCTTGCCTTAATCAGTTTTTCAAGACCGGATTCTTTTAATCCAAGGTCCTCCAAAAACATTGCTTTTTCTTCGTCATCCAGTTCCGCAATCTCCTGCTCAATCTGGGCACAGATTACGAAAACCTCGCAGTCATACTCTTTTGCATATTCACGAACCTTGCCTACAAACGGATTGCTTGCTCCGTCATCCGCCAAATGATCCTCAGATACATTAGCCGCAAAAATAACCGGTTTATAGGTTAAAAGATTCAATGATTTTACAAATGCTTCCTCATCTTCATCATCAAACTGTAAGCTCTTTGCCAACTTACCGTTTTCAAGATGGGCTTTGATTTTCTCAAGGATTGGCAGCTCTTTTGCCGCTTCCTTGTCCATTCTTGCAGACTTTGCAGTCTTAGCAAGTCTTCTTTCCAAAATCTCCAAATCAGAGAAAATAAGTTCTAAGTTAATGGTCTCAATATCACGTACCGGATCGATGCTTCCGTCTACATGCACGATGTTGGAATCTTCAAAGCAACGCACTACGTGTACAATCGCATCAACCTCACGGATATTTGCAAGGAACTGGTTACCCAATCCTTCACCCTTGCTGGCACCTTTTACAAGTCCCGCAATATCAACGAACTCGATAACCGCCGGAGTAACCTTCTTGGAATTGTACATATTTCCAAGTTTCGTTAAACGCTCATCCGGTACCGCTACCACACCGATATTCGGGTCAATGGTACAAAACGGATAGTTTGCGGATTCCGCTCCTGCTTTAGTTAATGAATTAAAAAGGGTACTTTTTCCCACGTTGGGAAGTCCCACAATGCCTAATTTCATATGTTTACATCTCCTACTCTATTTTCCACAGGTCTACACCTGCATAAGATCCATATCTTATTGATTTTACCATAAGAGAGGGATTTGTTCAATCAAAAATCTGCTCGCGTTTTCTTCACGGATGAGTGCATTTGCCCCAGCCTTGCCCTTTGTCGATTTTGCACAAATTATATTTGCATTTTTTGTATTATTTGTTGACACTTTCTCATCCTACTATGGTATTATACTATTTGTAACCCCCCCAATACATTATATAATTTTTGCTAACCCCATAGTAAAAATACCTTCTCCTAAAAGACAACCGATCGACTGGTTGTCTTTATTTTTTTGCCTTTAAAAGTCCGCCTCCCTTTGTTTGCTTTGTCAACAAAATTAATAGGCGATGGCTTCCTCTCTCGTCAGCCAAAAATGAATTCCCGTAGTAGAATCAAACCATCGGTCTTCGTTAAAGTTCTTAACCTCCACCCATTGTCCTTTTCGGTAGACAAAATTGTCATCCACCAAGGACCAGGCTTCATCAAAGCTTTCCGTTGCCTCAAAATTCCAAATCGATAGCACCTTGGCTTTACTTGCCCGACAAGATGGCCGTGTGGCGCTGGTGCGTTTGGCATCTGCCGGAATCAAAAGCTGCACCAAACGGTCTCCAAAACACTTCTTATATCCCAAAATCGGTCCCGTCGCCGGACAGTGCATCTGAAACCATTTGGTGGTATCATCCGTAATGATATCCGTTAAATCCGTATGCTCCAATACTGCAGAATAAAAATCCACCCCTCTGCAGTCACATCCTCTCAAACTTCCTTCCCTCAAGCAAGTTCCAACAAGACTGGCACCGGTCAGGTCGCAGTCTATAAGGGCGATTCCATCCAGAAGGGAATTTTCAAAAATCGCTCCTGCCAAATTCGTCCCCCGAAAGGTCACATTCTGAAAAGCGCTTTTGCTGAAATTAAGACCGTGAAGGTCCATTCCGGACAAATCCATATCCTGAAATTCTGCTTCCATAAGATTAGCGCTTCCACGAGCTTCTTCACTTTCGATTATTCTTTGCAATTCCGCCAAGGCAATTTGTTTCATTAACGGTAATCCTCCTCCAATATGGAAACCATGGTTTTCAGTCCCGCTTCCATGGAAGCAATGTCAATCCACTCCTCTCTGGTATGCTGCAAACTTCCCAGGTAAATGCCGAAACAAACCGCCGGAATCCCCTTGGATAATGGAATATTGCAATCCGTAGAGCCGCTGGTAAAATCCGGTTCTTCTCCGGTAAAAAGCGTAAGCTTTTCTTTTACATAATCCGAAAGCTTCTCCTGCTGTTTTACGTCCACATCTCCCATGCCCGGTCGATCGCCAATAATTGTTACTGAAACTAAAGTCTCCTCATCCACCTGTAGGTAGGCTCCGTCTGACAGTTCCACATCACAGCCCAGTGCCGTAAAAAGCGCTTGTTCCGAACGTTTTTTCATAATCTCCATGTGCTCCTGCCTGTCAGACCGATATTCGAATAAAAAGGTTACTTCCTGGGCAATGGTGTTGACACTGGTTCCACCGGAAATGGTTCCCACATTAAAAGTGGTTTTGCCGGGAAGATCCGAAACCCTCATTTCGTATAAGGCGCTAATCATTTTCGCAGCCTGGGCGATGGCATTTTTACGCCCAAAAGCATTGTAGGAATGACCTCCCACAGTCTGCACTTTTATCTCATATCGCTTGCTTCCCACTGCCCGGTTCACCACGTGGTCCGTGCTTCCGTCAAACGCTATATGGCGTTTCAGCTTCTTTTCATAGCGGTGATACGCCGCCCACATCCCTTTCAGGTTACCCAGTCCTTCTTCACAGCTGTCAAAAACATAGGCTACGGGACGTTTCACTTTCAGACCGGATTTTTTCAGATATTTTAAGGCAAGCAGCATACCGCAGGCATTGGCCGTGTCATCCCCTACTCCCGGTCCAAAGAGCTTTCCCTCTTTCTCATACACCGGGATGGGGGTGGTATCCGGAAAAACAATATCTGTATGTGCCGTATAAAGATGAACCCCATCTAACTCTGCCGGAATTTCCACGATTACATTTTTTGCCTCGTCCACAATAGGCTCATATCCTGCTTCTATCAAATATTCTTTGATAAAAGCAACTCTTTGGTCTTCCTGATGCGAGGGAGCCGGTATGGCTGTCATGGTCTTAATCAATTCCACCAGTTCATCCAGCATGTCTTTTGTGATATTCATCTTCATGTCCTCTTTTCCTTAATAGTCAAATTGCCGGTAATATCTGCGGATAGAAAGGGGGTGTCTCAGAAAAAGCTCCATATATGCATCCACTCTGGCATTCACCGCCCGCATTACAAGATGGGACAAGCTGCCACGGTATTTTTCGCTGATTCCTTCCAGTGCGTATTCCCTGGTATCAATAATGGTATAATTTCCGTTTACCTTGGGCAAAAACCGTGCTACCCGCTCTGCCAGAGGGCGCTGCTCGTCTTCCCCGATAAACAATGTTACCGGCGTATCTGCCTCAATTATCTCCTGCATACCGTGGAAAAACTCCTGACAGCTAATGGATTTGGTACGAATCCACATCTGCTCTTCCCAATAACACATAGCATAGGAATAGGTGGCTCCGTATTGATTTCCGGATCCGATAAAATAATGAGGCAAATCCTTATGTTCATTATAAAACGCCACCTTCTCTTTTGCAAATCCAAAAGCCCAGGCATCCGCTTCTTTTTCCACTTCCGCCAGATCCTTTGCCAGATACTGTTCCATCTGGGCATTGTATTCCGTATAGTCATCAAATTCGCCATTTTTATACATAAGATAATTTGCCACCATGTAGAACTTCAATTGTTCATTCATGGGGTACAGAATAAGGTAATCCTGCATATCCTCAGCCGTCAACGTCGTTCCCGGTGTATCGATGAAGGCAAATACCCTGGCTCCCATGGCTTTGACTTTTTTCACCAGCTCCACCATTTCCTTCGTATTGCCGGACACGGAAGAATAAATCAGCACGGATTTTTCTGTAAAACGCTTGTTTCCGGTGGTAAGAAACTCCGCTGCATTCTCCACATACACCGGCAGCCGGGATTTTCCCCGCATATACACTTCTACCTGCATGCCGGAGGCATAAGTACCTCCAATACCCATAAAATAAATGCCGTCAAAGCCTTCTTCCCAAATCTGATCTATAATTCCTTCAATTTGACCTCGAAGGGCCAATGCTCCATTGACACTTTCCATCTGTTTTTTTTCATCAAAATTACGCAGGCAGGGAGTAATCTCCTCTGCCCACACACTATGTTTTCTCTCCATGTTTACATCTCCCTGTTCCCTTTGCTTGAAAAACGGACATTGAAAGTACACTTATCGCCTCTGACATAGTTTTTGTTAAACTCAATAACCCGTCCCAGTTCATCATACGAAGTGCTCTGAAAGAATAACGCCGGCATATCCGGCTCCATCTTCAGGAGCTTCGCATCCACTGCATCCGGAATCAACAGATCCAGAGTCTCATCCGCCCGCTGCAGATTGATTCCAAACATGGTGTAGGTTTCGTAAATCGAAAACATATTCAAATCAATTCCACTCAATTTTGGAACCAGATACTTGGGTATGTAGATTTCTTCTAGAGAAACCGGCTCTTCGTCCGCCAAACACAACCGTCGGATGTAAAACAACTGATCCTCCGGATGAATGTGAAAAAGTGATGCATACCAATTCCCCGCTTCCCGAACATACTTATTCAGTATTTTAACAGTCGGAACCCGGTCTTTTTCCAGCATCGTCTGAGTAAAACCCTTCAAATCATCCATATTCCGTTGCATTCTAGTTTCCTTCTTTTCCATAAAACCATGTTCCAATCGTGTAATTCCAATTTCCGTTCATTTACCAGGCGCCAAAATACGACAGTGTATCCGCTGCTGTGGCTGCGCCCAGCTCCATCGCTTTCTCTACGGTCATTCCTTCGGTAATACCCTTCAAAAATCCGGCAATATAGCTGTCGCCGGCTCCCATGGTATCCACCGTTTTCCTGCACTCTTTAATTCCGTACCGGTAAAATTCTTTGCCGTCAAAACAAAGGCTTCCGTTTTTTCCCAACATACAAATGACCATTTTGGCTCCGTCTTCCCGGATTGCTTTCATCTTTTCACGAATTTCCGCTCTATCCTCATCCTCTGCAGAAAAGAACAAATAATCCGCGTATGGTACCGCACGTTTTGCCGCTTCCGCATCCGGGTGATTCGCACAATCGAAGGCTGTCCGGATTCCGCTTTTCTGCAGCTGTGCAAACTCACCTTCCACTCTGCCCCACAAATCCGCAACCACCACATCATGGGTCAAAATAAATGCCTTGTCTTCTTCGCTTAATTGAAACTCCGCCAGCACCCCTTCCCTGTATTCTCCAAACACTCTCTCTCCGTTTTGGAGTTCCACCTGGGATACTGCCGTTTTTCCCCTTTTAACATAAAGGTGGGAAATATCCACGCCCTTTCCACTCATGGCTTCCTGCATAATCTTACCGTAGTCGTCATCTCCTACCGCACCGATATAGGATGCTTCCCCGCCGATTCGCAGGGTATACACAGCCATATTTACCGGTCCGCCGCCGGGAAAAGGTTTCCCACCTTCCAGATTACTGTAAAAATCAATACAGTTACTGCCTATCGCTGCCAACTTCATGTTCTTACCTCTCTCCTCCCTTCCTTTTCAGAATACTGGAAAACTGAACCAGATCGGCTCTGGTTAAACTCCGAAAGAATTCTAAGCATCGCCCTTTATCATCCACAGTAATTCCCTGCAATTCAAACACATACTGCCCTTCGCTGATTCCCAGCAGCTGCGCTTCTTCCTTCGATACATAAGAAATTCCGATTTCTTCGTTTCCCCTGTCCGGAGTCAATCCCGCATTTCTCAAAATCTGAAATAGTGACTCATCGGTAAAACTGCGTTCTTCAATTCCTTCACATAATCCATAATTCAAATAGCTTTCCTCTATCCGAAAAGGAACATTGTTTTTTCTTCTGACGCGTTTTAAGCAGAATACTCTGTCACCCTCAGCAATATTCAGCCTCTCCGCCAGAAAGGCATCTGCATCTTTGAAATAAGATTTTACAACCTCCGTCCATAGAAAATTTCCCGTCCCTCTAAACGCTTCGGTTGTGGACTTCACATCCTGTAAATGCATCCTGAACTTCGGGGCTGCAACGTAGGTTCCGGCTCCTTTTTCGCTATACAGAATATTTTCCTCTATCAGGCGACGAATAGCTCCACGAAGGGTAGAACGATTCAGCCCCCACATTTCACAAAGTTCCCGTTCTCCCGGCAGCTTTGCATGGGGTCCCAACTTATGCTCACAGATATACCACCGAATCTGCTCCATGGCAAAATCTCTTGGCTTAACCCTTTTAGTCCGCTCCACCTTCCGCCTCCTATCCGGCACATATGATGCACGTATTTCTTTTGAATTCGCCGGCCGTTGAATTCTACGCTAATTTTAGCAATTTTCCCCGGGAAAAACTATCCGCTATTGCCCTAAAAAATCAACCCCTTTATTATTCCAATTTCCAAAATCGCACCGTTTTATTTTTCCTATTTCATACCAATTTTGTCATTTTGCACATAGTTGTTTGTGCACTTTTATGCTATATCATCTGACTGGTATGCTGGCGACTTCCGAATCCTTCCTTCTTCAAGTCAGAATCCAAATAATCGAAGCTTACCGGTGTCACTTTTATCAGCTTCATGGGCTGTGGAAGCTTCTTCATGACTTCCATCGGAATTTTCTTATGCTCCATGATTCTCAGATACTCCTCGGAAAAAGGTTCCACCATTTCCGCCGTACCTTCCACCTGCAAGCTTTTCAACTGTCCAAATCCGCCATAGGGTTCAAAAATCGCCAATCCCACATTTTTATTCTCTTTCAGACCTTTAAACTTCAAGCCGCCTTCCGAGAAAAAGTAAAAACTATCCCCCACATAATTATATTCTATAGGCGTATTACGCACCCCATCAGCCGAAGCCGTTGCAAGGGCGCAGGTATTGTGATTTTCAATAAAATTGCTTATTCTTTCCTTTAACGCAGTCTCTTCCATGTGAACGGAAGCTTTGTCCTTCTCCACCCAGTGGGCTGCTGCTGCATCGTAATCGAATTTAAACATGATTGTCTCCTTTCCTGCTGCTATAGATAATTCGATGTTCTTTGCTCTAGTATATCACAAAACGAATTCGCTTTTCTAGCGACTTATGAGTCTTAATTTTCCCGCAGAAATAATGGGAAAAATGCTGGATTTTTCAACAGAATTGTGTATACTATGGATAGAGGAACGAGAGTCCGCTCAACTGAAGTGCTCTTTCACACTTGCAAAAGTGTTTTTTGGCCGACGAGGCCGTATAAGAAAGGATAATTTGACCGACGAGGTCACTCTGGTTAGCCAGAGTAGGGTATGGTTAACGCCGTACCCTTATTTTTTTCCTATCCGCTCCTACTAGAGTGCTTAAACAACATACAAAGTCTTGACATTACCACAAAATATGCTATCCTGATTATAGTCAACTTGTGATGGATGAAAGCTGGGTTCCCGAATGGGAGTAGGCGCCTAAGTGCTTAGAATCCTTTGCTCCTGGGGTTGACTATTTTTTTCTTATCTCAATGCCCACACCTGCATCAAGATATCTCTTGTCGTCTTTGTTTTTCCGCACAAACAAGTGCACTTGAATTCCTCTTTCCTCTGCATGCAAAAAATTCTGCACATCCTCTGAATCAACACTTCTTCCGGATTTGGAAATAGCGATTAAACTGCTGCTGCTTGTGAAATGATCTTCATATTTCGTGGTATCACTAATATCCTCTGATTTATCATAATTAATAAACTCCGGAAATGTCCCGGTCTTTTTGTCGAACTTATAACCACCAATATTTAAAGGGACCTCATTCGTTTCCCCGTTTAGCAATCGACATACGTCTTCGTAGGTATATTTCTGATATAACACCAAATCCGTTTCCCTATAAGTATCCGCAAAACACCGTTTGTCTTTGTTATAGCTGCGATCCCCTGACAGCGCAATGGGAAACCTGATTCACCGCTACAATATCCGTGCCTTCCGAGAAAATATCAACCGTAAGAATGTAATCCAAATACTCATCGTCTTCAGACTGTACATCCATTGTCAGGCGCTCAATAGCTTCGGTTCGTGCCTCCTCTGAATCTTCACCACTTAAAACAAGGGTTCGCAAGCCATACTCATTAAACTTTTTTGACAGTTCTTTTGCTTCATCAATTCGGCTGCAAAAATCAACCCCTTTACCCTATCTCCGGAATTCCCACTGTCTGCAATCACTGCCAAATCTGTAATTCGTTATAGAACCTTCCGTGCTCATCATGGAGCAAAAAATAAAGCGGATGTTCCACCGCTTTCTCCTTACCACCGTCATCTGCATCGCAGATCTCTCGGTCACATACTTGCCACTCGAAGTACCACCCAGAAAGAAGCTGTAGCTGCTTCCTGCCGTCCTGTCCGTGGGCTTATCCCTATTTCTAAACAATCCTTTTATCAATCTTTTTTTCATCGATCTTCCATCCTTTCTTTTTTCTCTTTATATATGAGCTGAATTGATGTATAATTTAAATGTCAAGGAGCGATAATATGAATCTTTACATAGATGAATCGGGATCAATTAATAACCATATCCCAAACAATAAATACTTTATAATAGCGATTGTCAAAGCCACAAATAAAGATGCCCTTAAACGTGCATATAAGCGTTTTGTATCATCTAATCATGATCGCCTGTTTGAACTCGATCAAGACAGGACCGATAGCAATGGAAAAATAATTAAAGCTGGCGGAAAAATGTTTTCTGGTGAGTCATTCAAGGAACTTAAAGGCTCACAATTTGATCGTGATATGAAAATTAAATTCATAGATTTTTTTACGCGCAAGCAATCTTTTGAACTGTTCTATATCCGAATCGAGAATTCCAAATTAACCGACAGTTTTTGTAGTAACACAGCAAGAGTCTTCAATTACAGTCTCAAACTTGCACTTGATTACTTTATAACTCATAGTTATCTTCCAAATGAGGATTGCTTCCTGCAACTTGATGAGCGTAACGAAAAAACAGAAACAAAGTACTTTCTTGAGAACTATTTGAATACAGAGTTGTTCATGAAAGGAACTGCAACTGGGCAGTTTACTGTTTCTTACTTTGATTCTGCTAATAACTCGATAATTCAAATTGCAGATGTTTTGTCTAATTTCTTCTATTCAGAACTACAGACAAATGCCTATTCCGCTGAATTGAAGAAGTTAAAAGACTCTGGTATACTAAAATTTGTCTTTGATTTTCCCATGTAACCTGGTTGATTACAGTCTCTCAGTATTTTTCATATTATTTCAGGGATGCATATTGACATTTGGGATCCGGGTATGCTATTATTTTTATACCAACAGTAAGTCCTGTGTTTGTGCCGTTATCTAGGTAAGCGTCATGTGTTGGCGTCACTAATAGGCAATTGGTTTATAAAAGAAATCAGACCAGTCGCAAGGCTGGTCTTTTTCATGTTATAACACAAATAATCCGCGCTCATCATAAACACTCCCCTGCGGCTCCGTCTGATTGCGGATGCACCGGTCAAGTGCCATGATTGCAGCCACAATGCCGTCAATCTTCTCTTTTGATCTTGCCTTCCACAAGCAGACGAAAAAAATCCTTTGTCGGTCCGGACATTGAAACAAAGCCCTGGCCGAACGGAACCATCGTGAAGCCATCGCCTTCCAGGTTCTGGATCATCTGTGTGGCATTTCTTCGCCAGATCATTGATAAACTTCTCAATGAAGTCGTAATGAATCACGTTTCCCTCGGTCGATTTTTCTACCTTTGGTCATGACTATTGATTCTCCTGTTCCGGAAGATTTTAATTCCTCATAACCATTATACTTCTTAATCCAATTTTGTAACTTACTTTTTGATCTGATACCATACTTTTGACAGATATATAGTTGTGAACCTTCACCATTTAGATAATCCAAAACAGCTTTTTGTTTTAACTCCTTTGAATAGTGCTTGTATTTCTTTTGGAAAAAAGCCTCCGCACCATCACTTTTATAAATTCTTATCCATTGTTGCACAGAAGATAGCGCAACTCCCAGCCTATCAGCCGCTTGACGGTAGCTCTCTTTTCCATCAAGAATATTTCTAACTGCCTTTAGTTTTCGGCTGGTTCAATCTTATATACGGACATAAAAATGCTCCCTCCTAAGTAGTTCAAGATTTTATTATTTCTCTTGTCTACCTAGAAGGGAGCATATCACCCCTGCACTGACTGCCCCTTTATATCTTTTACACTGAAACGCGACATTGAAACTAAAAATACCATTTATTTTCAATTTTCCCGTTAGCAGTTCATCTTCGATGGAAGAAAACACCTTCTGACCGTTTTTATTATCGTTATATACAAACTGCGGGCGATAAGCCAAATTGGAGTTATAATCGCCATTTATAAACGCTGTAGGAAAGCCGCTATGAAGTTCTGTTATCTTTTCCTTGGTCATTTTGATACCTCGTTACACTCTTTCCGGCACAAATGCTGCCATATAAAGCGGCAACGTTATAATTCCGTCTTCACTTACCCCAATATTTCCGTCTACAAACTTATACGCATAGGCGATGTTGTCCTTTTTCTTGATTATGGAGCGAAGAGATTTTGCTGACGCATTTCCGCTCTTTACTTCAATTGGAACTACCTGTCCGTCCATTTGTATAATAAGGTCAATTTCATATTGCGAGTTTTCTTTTTTGTAAAAATAAAGCGGATACCCCTTCTTATATAACGCATCAGCCACTGCGCACTCATAGAGACCTCCCTTTGTGTTACCGGACAAGGTATTCTCCACTATGTGCTGCTTCAGTGAAAAATCTTTCATGGCAATCAATAAGGACAAATCCGTTGTATATGCGCGGAAAAAATCATCCCTTCCATAGTCATCCAAATCATAGCACATCTCCGTTACCAACCGGCACAGATGAACTATATCTGCCCGTACTAACCATTCTATACTGGAATAATACTTCTGCGCCCTTGCACCTTTTTCAATTTCTTTATACTGAAATTTGTGATTTTCTTTATCCAGTAATTGTTTTGCAAGAGTCAGGTAACATTTTTCCGCTTTTACCTTTTCCTCCGCAGATGCATAATGAGCAATATCGTACTGGTAGCCTTGCAACAAATTCCGCTGTATCAAATCCACCTCACGATAATCCTTTGTGTCCATATATCTCTGTACCGCTTCCGGCATACCGCCTGTTGCGATATACTGTCGATAGTAAACCATCATTTGATTATGAATGGCTTCCGGGATTATGGTTTTGTCCCGCAGATAACCACGAATGGATTCCGTCATTTCTTCGGTCATTCCCATTCCCCACAAAAACTCTTCAAAATCCAATCCGTGCATCTTCAAATAATCCACATATCCCACCGGATAGGAGGATGCCCGTTTATAATCAATTCCCAAAAGCGATCCGGAGGCAATTACATCATACCGATTATCAATTGCCCAAAATTTGAGGGATGTAATCGCTTCTTCGCATTCTTGAATCTCATCAAAAAAAATCAAGGTCTTTCCGGGTATAATTTTCTTCTCAGGAAAACGAAACCGCAATGCCATAACCATTGCATCCACCGAAAGATCCCCTGCAAACACCTCTGTAACCGACGGCATCTGCTTAAAATTAATTTCCAAAAACTCCTCGTAATGTGTTTCCGCATATCTTTCCACCACGTAGGTTTTTCCGGTCTGTCTGGCGCCTTGAACAATCAGACACTTCTTGTTTTTTGTGTTAAGCCAGTCTTTTATATACGTAGAAGCTTTTCGTTTTAGCATGTTTTAACCTCTCATCAACATTTTCAGCACGCAAAATGTACTGTCCATCAACATTTTCAGCGTTTAAAATGTATCTCCTATCAACATTTTCTATATTTTATCATAAAAACACGCACTGTGCAAGAAGTCACTCTACTCCGACATTACTCCCCTTCCACTCTACTTTCGCCCGTTTCATAGTCGATATCGATTCCCGGCTGCACATTATACACAAACACATGAAAACAAATCCCTTTTCCGTCATCTTCAATGGAATAGGCTTCCATTTCAACGCCCCTGGCCAATAATTCATTTCCTTTAAAATAAGGTGTAACCCTGTACAGAACATGATTGGTAGAAGAATCAAGATACCGCATGACCTGTAACTCGTAAGGCAACATCAATTCTGCATTCATGTATCGGGTTCCGGTAATCAGATTGCGCTCATTGGCATTTTCGCCGGTCAATGCATACGCAATTAAATGACATCTGTTATACAGATAGGGCGGCTTTGAATTTACAATCCCCGGATATTTTTCCTGCACCCATCCGGTGGGTCTTACATGACCTATGTTGCCCCTCTCCTGCGTAGGCATCATATCCTGACTAAGCCGGGCAAATGCTTCTTTACACCTTCCCAGCAAGTCCAAATCCTCATAATTCTCACCCGTAATATTTGATAAATCCGCCTCCGTAAAATTCGGCTTGTTTCCACTCAATTCAATTACATCCTGACCACTGTACTCCGGTATTTTATCAGGTGTTGCTTTTACCGTGCTTAAAGAAAGCTCCCCATCAGGAAGCTTTGTACTTTCAACTGTTGGATTTAAAATATCGGGTACAAGCCCTCCCTCCTTGCAAAGAGCTGCAAGCAGAATTATAAGGACGGCAATGAGTGTATAGATTCTCCCGATTTTTCCCTTTCGATTAAATTTATATCCTGTCACTGTTTCAAAAGTTCCTCTCCTATAGCTTTTACCCCGTCATCAATCACTGCAAAATTACCTCCTCTGCGCTCGAACCCTATCCTCAATAAACTGCAGATACTCTTCCTTCGGCATAGGCTTGGCGTAAAGCCATCCCTGATAAATGGTACAGCCCGCCTCATAAAGTTTCTCCTGCACCTTCCGCTCACTGACGTACTCTGCAATAATTTCCGCATCCAGCGACTTGGACAGAGACAAAATGTGGGAAATAATCTCGTAGCAACGGGCATTCTCTGCAATGTCCCTTACCAGATAGCCATCCAACTTGATAATCTTGAAGTTGCTGCCCGTCAGATACTTGATGGACGTACTTCCCATAGAAAAATCGTCTACCGCCAAGGTATAGCCGGCCTCTCGCAATCGCGCAAACCGGTTAACCAGCGTATCATCCATACGAATTGCTGCCTGCTCCGTCAGCTCCAAACAAATATCCATTTTATTAATATCATATTCCTTCGCCGCATCCAGCAAAAACTGTTCAAAAGCCTTACTCTGGATGGAATAGCCGGTAATGTTAAAGCTAACCTTTTTCCCTGCCAGCTCCGGCATGGTCTGAAAAGTCTTGGCATCCGTCAACACCTGACGTACAATGCTTTTTTCCAAATCTTCCAGGCAACGTCCTTCCAATGCAAGCTGCATAATCAATGGTGGATAAACAAATCCAACGGAATTATGCTCCCAGCGAAGCAGTGCCTCTGCTCCGATACATTCTCCCTTTGCATTAATCTGCGGCTGGTAAAACAGCGAAAGTTCCTGTTTTCTGATAGCGTTTTTCAAATCCACAATTAAGGCTTTCGTAGTCAACACCAGCGAAAGATTGTCCGAAAAAGTCACACTCTCCCCTTCCGACTCCGCCTGTTGCAAAATAGTTACCATCCGCTTGTAATCCCGAATTGCACCTTCCACTTCCCGTTTTTCATGGAGGCGCACAAAAGGAATATACAATCCCGTTCCGATTACAACGTTAACCAATTGCAAAATCGTGCCACGCACAGATCCGGTAACCAAATATCCGCTGATAAATACCGGCATGGTCCATGGCGCTGCATGTGTCGGTGCCGGCACCAATCCCATCACCATGGTGGCATAAGTGGTAAAAAAGCAAACAAAAGGTGTCAGGAAAAACGGAACCAATAAGTACGGATTATAAATAATCGGCAATCCATACACCAAAACCTCATTCACATTGAAAATCGCCGGAATAATTGCCATACGTCCCATACTGCGAATACTCTTACGTCTTGCCGCAATCAGAATTGCAAGTAACAGACAGATACTGGTTCCGCATCCTCCCATCAAAATGAAGGTATCCAAAAACGGCCGGGACAAGATTGCGCCATGCGCTCCCTGCACCGGAATAAAAATCTGATCCACCACCGTATCTAACATATCGCTTCCATGAATACCGAAAGCCCAGAATAATCCTGTCAAAAATACAAATAATACGCTTTTTCCCAAATCCGTGCAACTGCAATCAAACAAGGTACTCCATCCCTGTTTGATTAACTGGTATACATTTTCCACCCCAAATATCTTCAGTATCAGGTCATTTACAATCACAAAGATACTAATAACAATGATGGTAGGCACTACCATTTTCACTGCCCTTTCCATACGCACGTCTAACGCATCCATGGCGGTCTCTCTGATATATAAATGCTTAGAAATAAAGGAAAACAGCCGAACCGCAATAGCTACCGCCACAATAGCAGTAAACAATCCTCTTGCCCCCAGCGGCTCTATACCATTTCCGGGCACACCTGCCAGAACAAAAAACGACGCCAAGGACACCACAATCCATGCTGCCCTGGAGCTTCCGCTTTTCACGCCACGCAAAATCGTGAGCTGATAGCTCATGCTAATAGTCATGTATACGGATAACAATTCAAAAGTTACATTGTATGCCCCCTGAAAAAGGGTATCAAGAATTCCTCCCTGCCAGGAAGTAATAAACTCCTGATAGGGCTTCCACGGAAATGAAAACAAAATCAGCGCAAAGGCTCCGGTTAGAATCACCGGAAGTAATTCCACCAATCCGCGCTTAATAGCAATCAATATGTCAATCTGCTCTATCTTTTCCATTATAGATATAATGTTCTTTGGTACTGTATTCAAAATCTTTCCTCCACCAATTCTCTCAACCCCTAAACGTTCCCCAAAAATACGTGTTTTAAATGCCTTTCGGCAACCTTTTTCAATGTTTCCATCCTACGAATATCCGTTGGTTGCGCATCCAACTTTCGATACCGTGGGAAAAAGCGAGTAATATGCAACGGTATTTCCGGATTCAAATCGGCAATCCACGCCGCTTCCAGCTCCATTTCTTCCATTGCATCATTCAATCCCGGCACAATCAGTGACGTAAGTTCCACATGACAATGTTCCTGTGCCTGTTTGATTCGATTCTTCACCGTCTCAAAGTCTCCCCCAAGGCTTTCATAGCCTTTTTTTGAAAAAGCCTTCAAATCAATATTCATGGCATCCACGTAAGGGATGAGCTTTTCAAATACCCACCCTTCTGCCGTTCCGTTGGTCACCAAAACCGTGTACAATCCTGCTTCTTTTATTCGCTTGGCCGTTTCCAACACGAATTCATAACCTACCAGCGGCTCATTATAAGTAAAAGCAATGCCGATATTTCCTTGGTTCTCCGCCAGTTCCCTTGCCACTCCCACCAGTTCCTCGGGAGAATACTGCCGATAAAACAGCTCTCCTTCCGACTGGGAAATCTCATGATTCTGGCAAAAGTTACACTTTAAATTACATCCGTAGCTTCCTGTTGATAAGATTTTACTACCCGGATGAAACAAATACAAGGGCTTTTTCTCAATAGGATCCAACGCCAGAGAAGTTACACGTCCGTAATTTTCCGCTTCCACTTTTCCATCCTGGGCAATCCTTGCCTCGCAAAATCCTCGTTGCCCCTCTGTTAGTTCGCAATGATGAAAGCAAACGGGGCAAACTGCTGTTTTACACATGCCGCACCACCTCAAAGCGATACAAATCTATGGTTTCGTCAAAAGCGATTCCCGCCTTTTGCATGGCAATATGAATCTGCTGCTCCGGTGTATCCACTCCCTCCAAATCCGGAAGCAATACGCCCCGCCGCATGCCGTTTACTACAATGACGCCATATTTTTTTACATCCAAAAGTGCAATGTCATCAATTTGCTCCGGTTCGGATAAAACGTCAACATTAATGGTAAGTTCCGGCAACTCCTCCGGTGTAATTGCACTAAAACGGGGATCTCTGGTAGCTGCCGCTATGCCGTTTCGGATAATTTCCTCTGCCAGGTTCTCATACATTGGCGCTATGGTACCGATACAGCCCCGCAATGCCTCCCCTTTGTGAATGGAGACAAAAGCGGCTGCCTGCCGTTCTCGAATTTCCGGTGCTGCCTCCTCGGTTGCAATTACCTGACCTGTCCGTACATAGCTTTCCACACTTTTCACTGCTAATTTTACATATTCATCCATCATTAGCCCCACCTGTTCACTCTACTGTTATCTCCGCAACGCCGTACCCTACCCCGAAGGTTGCTTCATGAGACAATACCCGTGTTGTATACTCCAGTCCTTCCAGTGCTCCCGCCATAATGCAAAAAGCTCTGTGCCCGCACTCCATGCTTGCCTCTAACAAATCCTCCGGATAGGTTAGTAACTCTGACAAGTCTCCCTTTTCCAAGGTTGCCATCAATCTTGCATCATATTCCGGCCCTGCAGGGGCAAAACCGTAGGGTCCATCCTTCTTCTGACAATGAGACAAATCTCCGCTTGCCACAAATACAGCTCTACGCCCCGTCTCCTCCACCGCCTGTCTGATATAATTACCAAACTGGCGATGGATCTGCAAGGGCAATCCCGCCAAACCCATTCGCACAATTTTCCCTTGGGTATACTGTTTTCTTATGAAATACAAAGGCACCATGGTACCATGATCTAAAGCCGCGTCTCTTTCTCCTTCAAAACCTGCCGGGAAATCCGCTCCCTCACAAATTCGATTTAATCGCTCCGTCAGTTCCTCATCATACTCTTCACAAAACTGCACCTGAGGCGCCCGAAACTGCCCGAGGCTTCCTTTTGCCTTTGCCCCCGGGGAGATGTGAAAATAGTTCCGGTACATCACGCTGTGAGGGGATGCAATAATAATGGTTTCCGGTTGCAGTTCTGCAATCTTTTTCGCCACCCGGTTATATGCATCCAGAGTTGCCTGGATTTTCTTCTCTTCTCCCAGTCCTACCTCTGCCACTGCCAGAGGTGGATGGGGAACCACAAATGCCGCCACAATTGCCATACCCTACGCCTCCTTACGCTTTTCTACCGAAACCGGTTGGAGTCCGGAAAGCCACCCTTAACATAGCGGCTTATCAGGTCTTTATTTTTCCCAACAATTCGTTTATTTACCTTATTTCGATCGTCTAATTCCTCGCTCAGCTGATTAATCTGGTGTTGCATAATCATCATGGTATTTGCCATGCTCTTCATAATCTGGAATACACTGCTGTGATTTTCCTGAATGAATTCGCCAATCTTTTCCTCCGTCACCCGGTAAAGAATCAAATCCGAGTAGGCAATCACCGTATAAATCGCAGGTTTATGTGTCAACAGACCGAATTCACCAAAACAGGCTCCTTCTCCCAATATTCCCAAAAGCACTTCGTTGTCCGTACCGTATCCGGTGTAAAGTTCCGCCTTCCCCTTGAGAATCTTATACATTTCAAAATTGTCTTCGCCTTCCCGCAGAAGCACCGTTTCCGCCGGAATCGTAGTTAGTTTTTCATTTGCCATGGGGTGTTCCTCCAAGTTCTACAACCGTATGCTAATCTCCCCGGAATGAAGCCAGGCGATTTCGCCATTCTCATATTGCACCTGCAGGTGACAATCCTCATCCATGGAAAGCACCTTCGCCTTCCTTTCTCCCTCCGGATGCAGTACCGTCACCGTCTTTCCCATTACCAGACTTCGTTCCTTATATTCTTCTATATAACCAGTCTTATCCCAAATCCGGTAATACTTCATAAATTGATTAATGATTTCCGCCGCCAACGGGTTTCGCATATCCTTTTGTTCCCGGCTTTCCATGGCTGCTCCCGCAATATTCTCAATTTCCTCGGGAAATCCCTCTCCGGGTAAATACACATTTACTCCGATTCCCAAAATCACAAAAGCAATCTTCCCATCAGCTCCCGGAAAACCTTCCGTTAAAATGCCGCAGACCTTTCGCCCCTCCATGAAAACGTCGTTCACCCATTTTATCTGTGCCGGTTTTTGCACCACTTTTTCAATGGCTTCGCAAACCGCCACCGCCGCCATGGACGTAATTCTCGCAGCATCTGTAATCGCCGCTTCTTCCGGTCTTAGCAAAATGCTCATATAAATTCCGCTGTCCTTGGGCGAGTAAAAACTATGTCCCTGTCGCCCCCGACCTGCTGTCTGAGCATTGGCTAAAAGCACATAGCCTTCCTTCTCCCCCGCCTTCGCTTTTTCATATAAAAGCGTATTGGTAGAGGTTACCTCCTGCTCCACCTGCAACGTAACCCCTTGACTCTCTCTATTTAAATATCTCTGTATTTCTGTTGCTTCCATTGTTGTGTCCTTTTCTTTTTGCATCTTAAAAGACAAATGTCCTATAGAGTATTATAACACAAATATCGCCGGAAGCATCCATGAAAAGCACAAAAATACCAACAAAATTACTATTCGAATGCAATGCCGTATCCACCAATAAATCGGATGCCTGCCCAGACGTCCTTTCCGTATCCAGCTTCCCATGCGGGCTGCCTTTGCCTGATTGCAGCGGTGGCAGCTCGCCACCAGATTTCGCGGATCGTTGATATTGGAATATCCCCGGCGTTTCAGTTTCTTCTGTAGTTTCAAATCCTTGCGCATTTTTCCAATGGGATATAAATGATCTACCGTCACCTTGTTTCGTGGTACAAGTCTTCCGCAATACGCACAAAAATAACAGCCGAATACTGCCGGCTTATGACTGTCAAAAAATTTCTTTCGATAGTTACTGCTCCGCCTGGAAAGCTTGGACTCCCAAAAATAGCGAAGATGTGCCTCCCTACAATATTTCGTGATGCGCTCACAACGTCGCGTACTTAAGGTAGCCACCATAACAGTCTTGGAATCCTTATGCATCCCAAGATGTTTCAGCTTCCGCTTCGCTCTCCGATAGGCCCTGCGATTATGTTTTCGATTTGGTAAATGAACACTTATGGTTTCTTTCCTGAACATATGTTCATTGTAGCATTTAGAATGCATTTTTGCAATACTATCACCATCTACCACAAAGGCTCCGAAGGATTTCTCCCTCAGAGCCTTTGACATTTTTTCGCTATTTCTTTTTTCGTATTACAATTTTGGCTTTTGATACTGCGGCATATACCCGTAATATATTTATATTTGCCCATACCAGGTCGTCTTCTGTTGCCACCGTAATAGTCAGATTTTTTCCTTGGCCTTTAAGTGACAAGGGTCCCCAGGTCTTCCTTCCCAAATTCATAACATCTACATGGCCTTTCGCCAGGTCCACTCTCCGTAACTTATTTTTATAGGCGCGCAAAACACAAAGTTTACTATTCCATCTCAAATCCAGCTTCGTCAACTTATTTTTTTGACAGAACAGAGTATATAACTTCTCATTCCTACTTACATCCAGCTTCCTTATTTTATTTTTTTGGCAACATAATCTATACAAGTCCGTATTCTTACGCACATTTAATTTCGTTAACTTATTTTCTTTGCACCGCAGGGAAGTTAACCATATATTCTTGCTCACATCCAGTTTCGTTAACTTATTATTGTTGCAGTTTAAGGACTTCAACCACCTAAAGTGTTCAATTCCAACCAAACTGGAAATGCCCTTATTGGAGCAATCAACCGCTGTTATGTCATCTATTTCAATCTCAGATAACATGCCATCTTTGTCTGTATCAAATTTCTTACTTACATATTCTCGAAAAATCTTATCCGGGAAATGTGATGTATCAAGGGCAATGCCACCTTCTGCTCTTACACTCTGTATTGGGGTAAAGGCAAGAAGTACTGCCAATATACCGGCAACTAATTGTTTTCGTTTCATAAATTTTCTCCTTACTTCTTTCTTACTATAACTTTTGCTAGCGTAGGAAAACAAGCATAGTCATTACCACGCAATGTTTTTATCAACCTCTGTTGCTCCTTCTTTGTTGCTACTGTAAAAGTCATCTTTTTCCCTCTATAACCGCCAATAGACGCAAACGTGCGATTATATATTCTTTTAGTACTGCCTTTAGGTAAGTCGATTCTTCTCAGCGGATTATATTCGAAATCCGAACGCCCAAGCATAAAAACTATTTCCTTATTATCTCTCAAATCAAGTTTCGTTAAATTGTTACATCGGCAATCCAACACTCCCAATTTCGTACATTTTCGTACTTTTAGCTTCGTTAACTCATTTTCACAGCAAATTAGTATATCCAGCCTCTTACAACCACTCACGTCTAGCTTTCTTAACTTATTATAATCGCAATGTAGCACCTCCAACTTCGTTTTCTTACCCACATTCAACTTTGTCAGCTTATTGTCGTTGCACTCTAGATCTTTCAGCTGCATATTATTACTCACATTCAACTTCGTCAACTTATTTTCGCCGCAGTATAGATACTTCAACTTCGTACATCTGCTCACATCCAGTTTCGTTAAATGATTATTTCCACAATCCAACACCCTCAAATTCGTATTCTTGCTTATGTCCAGTTTCGTTAAATGATTATTTCCACAAGCTAGTCCCCGCAACGCCTTAAAGTATTCTATTCCGGCGAGATTACTAACCCGTCCACTAATCTCCCTATCATCAATTCTAAATTCTCCAAATTCTATGTTGCTGAATCCAAAACATACCCATTTTATTTTTCCAATTTCACGCTCAGATAACCAGCCATCACCGTTTGTATCACAATACTTATGTACATATTTTCTAAAATATCTGTCCGGAAAATGAGCTTTATCAACTTTTACAACCTTTGCTGATGTATCAACCGACTCTGATGTATCAACCGGCTCTGTTGACTCGTAGTCCCCGTAGCCCACGTTGTCCACATAGTCCACTCTGTCCGCCCCAATCAGCGTCGTTAATTTATTTCCAAAGCAAATTAGCGACTTCAGTTGTGTACATCCACTCACATCCAGTTTCGTTAACTTATTACTACTGCAATCTAGCCACGTCAGCTTTGTACATCCGCTCACATCCAGCCTCGGCAACTGATTATCATTGCAGCTCAGCCAATCCAACTCCCTATTCTTGCTCACATCAAGCTCCGTTAACTGATTCCAATCGCAGGCCAGATCCCTCGCCTCAGTAAAATACTCAATTCCAGCAAGGCTACGAATGCCCATGTTACTACATGAAAAATCCGTTGCTTCCTTAATTTCATCCTCGGATAACACGCCATCATTGTTTGTATCAAATTCTGAGCTTACATATTCTCTAAAATGCACATCCGGAAAATTTGCTTCGTCAACAGCAACGCCTCCTTCTGCGCGTACACTCTGTATTGGTGTCAAAGCAAGCAACAATGCCATTGCACCGGCAATGAATTGTTTTCGTTTCATAAAACTTCTCCTCCTTATAAATACTAAATTCACCTACGGTATTGTAGCATTTGTAAAAAAAAAACAATCTGCATCCTGAACAATTTTCGCAGGCCTTCATTGTATCTTTTTTCATAAGTTTACCTTGGCATGATACGCAAAACAAAAAAGGAGCACACAAGTGCTTACTTTATGGTAAGACAATGAATCCTTCAACTGCTTGTCTACTTTTCATCCGACTTTGCCCATCTGTCAAGGACAAAGCCTCCGGTGCTCTGGCATCCTTGACAGATGAACGAAGTCGGATATTTTTGCACTCAAGCAGTTGAAGGATTATTCTGCGCATTTGCGCTATGTTGTGATTTTTATAGTTGCCCCAGTACCTGAATCGGCGACATTGCTGTCCAAACTGTGTCCTACGCCTATTTTCTTTTTGCGTCTCGGCGGAAAGTGTGTACTACACTCACGTCGCGGCGAGAAAATTCCCCAAACTCGGCGATATTTGTGTCAACGCTTTTTTGCATGGCGA
>Ga0129307_1001246_pt1 | contig 28899 bp, 28 predicted proteins | sample P1105metagenome_FD_94437 | JGI IMG/M metagenome (GOLD analysis project Ga0129307, IMG submission 94437) | Capybara group fecal microbial communities from Wisconsin, USA - P1105 metagenome | ecosystem: Host-associated > Mammals > Digestive system > Large intestine > Fecal | place: USA: Wisconsin...
AAAAATATCTGGAATGGTTTTGCACGAAACGGATAAAGGTCGGGCTCAACGGAATGAGCCCAGCGGATTACCGGAAACTATATTTGGACAAACAATCTGTCTAAATTATTGTCCGCATCCCCAAATTGCACCTCAAGTTGGGGCTGTGTTAGGTATGCACCTTATGCATTTACCGAGCAGGGCGTTTATATGCTCATGACGGTTCTCAAGGGCGAGCGTGCTACGGCTCAAAGCAAGGCTCTTATCCGCCTTTTTAAGCAGATGAAGGACTACATTGTTGCTGAAAATCGAAGTTTGCTGGGGTCTGATGGTATAGCTCAAATTGCTTCACATACTGTTCAGAATACGAAGGATATTGCTGAAATTCGTGATGGTCTTGCCGAGACTCGTGAAGATGTTTCTGTGATGAAGTCGGACCTTCAAAAAGTCATGGAAAATTTCATTGATCCTAGCACTTTCAAACATTTCTTGATTTTGAACGGGCGTAAGCTGGAAGCGGATGTCGCCTATATGCAGATTTATGGTTTGGCGAAAAAGTCAATTGTGATTGTCGATGATTATATTGGCGTGAAAACTCTGGACTTGTTGCGTGAAATTGCCAAGGGCGTCGCTGTAACGATTTATAGTGATGAATGCGGTTTTGAAACGCTAACGGATCGGTTGCAGAAGGATTTCTTAAAGGCACGCCCCGACATCTCGTTAAATGTGTATGAAACGAACGGAAAATTTCACGACCGCTATATTTTCTTGGATTATGGATTAAAAAGCGAGAAATTATTTCACTGCGGGGCATCGAGTAAAGATGCTGGCAATAAAATCACTACGATTATGCAAATTGAATACACGGAAGCATATCACAACATCATTGCTATGCTAAAGGAGACTGCCAAAAACACGAAAACTTCTTCGCTCGATAAAAGAACTTTAATTGATGAAAATGCCAATTTTAATGCTAGTACACAGAAAAGTACATAGAAAAGTACACAGTTGTGAAGAATGCTTATCAAAACCCATTAAAAGGAGATTCCCGCTCGGAGGCGGGAATGACATATTTTCGGAGACGAGAATGATAACTTTTAAATCTTGATCCTAATCTTCTTTTGTTTGTAAATAGATTGTCCGCCGTTGCAGATGTAGGCGACGGTGCAGACGATGAAGAATGCGGGGAGGCAATTGAATCCGAAGATTTCGCCGGCGATGAGGATGGGCGCCCAGAGCGTGTTGCTTGCGCTTGCAAAGACAGCTGCAAAGCCGATTGCGGCGGCGAGGGCGACGGGCATCCCGAACATGCTTGCGATGAAGATTCCGAAGGTAGCGCCGATGGCGAAAAGTGGGGTGACGACACCGCCGATAAATCCGGCGGAGAGTGTGAGGATTGTGAGTGCAAATTTCAAAATCCAGTCGTACCCGGCAATCCCGGCGGCGGTTCCAACAGCATCAGCCCCAAAACACAAATCCAGTAAGTTTGTTCCGAGTCCTGCGTAGCGTCCTTGGAAAAACACGAGCAAAAGTACGCTTATTCCAACGCCCATAATTGCAATTCGCTTGATGCTGTTCGGGAATTTTTTTGCGAAGAAATCTTGCGAGAGTCCAAGCAACTTTGCAAATCCGCCACCGACAATTCCGAAGAGCACGCCCATCAGCGCGAGTTTCAAAAGCATCGAGCCGTCAAGCGAGCCTTCGTTCGTGAAAATGCTTGCCGAGAATCCGCTTGCATCAAGGAGCGAATTCAAATCCACACTGAACTTGTGGAATCCGAGCATGTTCGAAACTTTGCAGGCGGTGAATGCTGCTGCGGCGGCAGGCATCAATGCGGCGAGTTCAAAATGCCCGACGAGCAGAACTTCCAACGCGAATGCGGTGGCTGCCATCGGGGCCTGGAAAATGCCTGCGAAACCTGCTGCAAGCCCGGTCACGAGCATGATGTGCGCTGCGTTTTCAAACGGCAACTTTTTGCTTATGTTGTACGAAAGTGCGGAGCCGATTTGCATGGCGGCGCCTTCGCGGCCTGCGCTTCCGCCGAAGAGTTGCGTAATCCAGGTGCTTACGGCGGCCATGGGGATGGCGACAAGCGGAAAGTCCGTTTCTTTTTTCAGCCCGACGGCAAAAACTTGGTCCATGCCGCGTTCAGTCCAGCGTCCCCACTTTTTGTAGGCGAATGCGATTGCGGCCCCGCCGAGTGCAAGTGCCGGGATGAAGTACAGCGGGTTTGCATCGCGAATGGCGGAGAGCCTGTCGCTGATATCGCCGAAGCAGGCTGTGAGCGCGCCGATGACGGCACCGAGTGTGATTCCAATCACTACGAATGTTGGCGTGGCAAGCCACTTGAGCATTTTTTCTCTGACGCGAGCTTTTGCCATCTTCATCATCTGCTCCTTCATTTCGGGGCTGAACGAGTTGAATTGTTGACTGGCTTTGCTGAAGTCTCTGAAATTCATAGGTTTTCCTGTAGTTTTGCAACGAAAAATTTGCACCAATAATAGCAAAACGGAACGTCTTGTTCCGCTTTTTTCTGTGTTGTCAAATGCTCAATCCTTTTACAACGCGTAAATAAAAAAAGGGGTCTTTGTGAAGCGCTTCAGTATATACTTAATCCTTGGATTGGATTGGTGTGTAGCAAATAATCGCTCAATATGGGAATAGATATGAAAAAAATCGTTTCAGGTGTAGCGTTATGCGGATTTGGTTTAGGTTTAGTTTTATCCGCTTGTGGAGACTCCTCGAGTGACAATGGTTTTGCTCCGGTAGATCCGGAAATTGGCGAAGTCAGTTCCGCTTCCGATGGTGGAATCGTTGTTGGTCCGAACAGTGTTGCTGGCCCGACTGACGTTCCGGGCGCATCTTCTGCGAGCGTTCCGAATTCCGCTGGTTCGTCTTCTCCAGTGCAGCCGACATCTTCTGCGGGTACTGCTGTGCCTGGGTCTAGCGCTGCTGTACCTCCGGCTTCGAGTGCCGCTACTGTTATTCCGCGTTTCGAAGGCAATAGTCCGGTGTTTTTCTCGGAAGTTTCTCCTTCGAATGCAAACTTCAAGGACAACGACGGTAACGATCCGGGGTGGGTTGAATTTTACAACTCGTCCGATGCTCCTGTGAGCTTGAAAGGCTTTGCGCTTACGAACGATTTGACGGATCCGCGTCGCTGGGTATTTGGCAACGCCACGGTTCCCGCTAAGAGCTACATGATTGTGTTCCTTTCGGGCAAGAGCTATGCAGACTACATTTTGCCTTCGGATTCGCTTAACTTGATGGGCTCTGATTGCAGTTCGGAATCTGCTGCGGGTGGCATGGGCGGCATGAATTTCCCTGGCATGGGCAACTGGGGCGGCAATCCTGGTGGCGCTGGCGGAAACACTTCCGGGAATAATGTCGAGAATTTGCCGGGCAAGTCTTCGCTGTGCTTTAACGAAGGCGGTGCTAATCAGATGGGCGCTGTGATGAAGGTTGCCCAGGGTGGCGACTATTCGCGAGTGGTAATCAAGGCCAATGGAACTAACCTCGGCAAGGTCAACCAGCTTGTGGTTCGTGGATTCATTACTAAGAATCACAAGATTCGCGTGAACTTCAAGGAAGGTGACTCGCTCAGCAATTGGGGTGGCAAAAATCTTCGTGGTACAGGTGATATCTCGTCGGTGTTCTATGTTCGTCTAGATGACAATGCTAAGGACCTCAATCGTAACAAAGTAACGGCATCGACTTTTGCGACTGAAACTCAGGGTAGCGAATCCACTACAATCCAGGTGACATCGTATATCGCCCGCAATCGTGGACACGAACCTCACGCTTCGTTCAAGGTCGATAAGGATGGCGGTGCATTGTACTTTATGAACGCCGAAGGCGCTATGCTTGATTCCGTGCGTTTCGGGTCTGTTCCGACGGGTGCTTCCTGGTCGCGTGACGGTGCTGGCAAGTGGGGCTTTGCGACTCCGTCGCCTTATGGCAATACTTCGGGCGAGGTCTTTGCGGAACAAGTCCAGGTCGCCGAAGTGAATATTCCTCCTTCCGGTTTCTATTCTTCTGCGGTGACGGCGACGTTCCCGGCGGGTACCCGTTGTGAACAAGGCGGTAAAGAACCGAATGCAAATTCTCCGGCAGTACAGACGATGAATGTCAGCGCTACGACGGTTCTGCGTTGCCGTGCTTATGTCGGTGGTTCTTATCCGAGTGAAGAAATTAACCGCACCTACGTTTTCGAACAGCAGCCTTCGCTTGCCGCGATATTCGTGACGACCGATCCGCTTTCGATGTTCAGCCCCGATTCCGGCCTCTACATGACGGGTAATGGCGCTTCGATGATGGACCCGAAGAAGGGTGCAAACTTCTGGAGCAACCGCGAACTCCCAGTATATGTGGAAATGTTCGAACCCGGCAAGCCCAAGACTCCTGCGTTTGGCATCATGGGCGATTACAAGATTACGGGGCAGTACAGCCGTGCAAAAGAAAAGAAGTCGTTTGCAATTACGTTGCGCGAAGAATACGGTGACAAGCGCTTAAAATACTCGCTGTTCCCGGATTACCCGGAACTCAAAAAGTTCAAGGCGTTCTCGCTGAGAAACTTCGGTAACAATAGCGGTGACGACTATTTGCGCGATCGCTTGGGAACCTCGATGACAGAAGGTCTTGGTGTGGATTATCAGCGTGGTCGTTATGTTATCGTGTATTACAACGGCAAGTATTATGGTATCCATGACTTGCGTGAACGCAACAACGAATACTATTACGAAACCAAGTACGGTTATGACCCGAACGATATCGACCTTCTCGAAACGTCTGCCAGCGGTACAGACGAGGCGAGCACAGGTTCTTCTGCAGATTACAAGGCTATGATTGAATGGCTGCGTAGCAACAGTCTCTCGTCTGATGCCAACTACAAGAAGGTTGCGGACCAGATTGATATCGATAACTATATCAATTACATGCAGGCAGAAATGTTCTTGAACAATAGTGACTGGCCGCATAACAACATAAAGAAGTGGCGTGTTGCAAGCCAGAAAACCAAGTGGAAATGGTTCCTGTACGATACGGACTTTGGCTTTGGCGTGTCTTACAATACGCAGAACGGCAACGTGTTCAGCTACGTGACTAACGAAAACGGTACAAACGGTATGGGAGGCTTCAACTTTGGCGACTTCGGTGGCGGCATGGGTGGAGACATTGGTGGCGGCATGGGCGGCAACTGGGGTGGCGGCATGGGCGGTCAGCAACCGCAGATGGCTGCAGGCGCTTCTACCTCCGTGCATACGATTCTCATGATTCGTTTGCTCGAGAACGAGGGCTTCAAGAATGCTTTCATCAACCGCTTTAGCGTGCTCCTTTCGATGAACTTCTCTTCGGAAAGACTCCTGAAGCGCATTAACGATTTGCAGTCGCAGGTGGAATCCGAAATGGCTCGTGATCAGCAATTCTGGAACTATAACGCATCTTCGATGAGCAACAACTTGGAGACAATCAAGAACTTTGCCCAATCGCGTCAGGCTACAATTCGTGAGCAGATGGTGTCTTTCTTCTCGTTAAGTTCTCCTGTTGAAATGACGCTAACAGCACAGGGCTCGGGCCAAATTCTCGTGGATGGCCTCCCGCTGGATCAATCGACGATGAAGGTGACGTTCTACACGGGCGTCCCGGTAACGCTTACGGCAAGGGCTGGCTCCGGTGCCACGTTCACGGGCTGGAGCGACGGTGTGACCGATGTAACCCGCAAGGTGAATCCGGGCGAAGTGAACTCGGTTACTGCGGTGTTCAAGTAATCCGCTTGTATTTTTCATCCATAGAACAGCAAAAGGCTAAACGGAATCCGTTTAGCCTTTTTTTATGAAGTCTTAGCGCACTTGCGATGCGCAGCTTGCGTTAAGCGTCGCCGAAGTGAGCTACGCGAAGTTACTATCCGAGCATTTCTTTGGTGCTGAGCGTCTTGAAGTTCTTTTCGTTCAAGACGGCGAGAGCCTTTTCGGTATCGCTGAAGCGCAGAATCATCACGTTCGTGCCGACCTTGTATTCGGACGGATAGGCGTACATGTAGTCAATCTGCAAATCGCCGAGAACGTCGAGAAGGTCGGCGAGGCCGCCCACCTTGTCTGCGACGGGGCATGCGACAACGTCGGTCACGGTAGCGCTGAGGCCGGACTTGGCGAGAACTTCGACAGCCTTTTCTGCTTCGTTCACGATAAGGCGGATAAGGCCGAATTCACCGGAGTCGGCGAGCGTGAGCGACAAGAGGTTAATCCCTGCATCGGCAAGGGCGCGGCAAACAGCCTGGAGACGACCCGGACGGTTCGAAACGAAAACTGAAACCTGTGGTATCTTCATTTTTTTCTCCTTCTTAAATTTTCTTTCTGTTGTCGATAACTCTCTTTGCCTTGCCTTCGCTACGCGGCAGCGAATCGGGCTCGCACAACGTAACGATGACGGAAATGCCGAGAATCTGTTCGATGGAGTGCTTGAACTTCTTGTTCAGCTGTTCCATATCGCTCATGGAGTCGCTCACCATGTCGCGGGAAACTTCCACCTTGACTTCGAGCGTGTCCATGTTGTTCTTGGTGTCGAGTACAATCTGGTAGTGCGGCAGAGCCTTTTCGGCGCGGAGGAGAGCCGTTTCGATCTGGCTCGGGAACACGTTCACGCCACGCATGATGATCATGTCGTCGCTGCGGCGGCCAATGCGGCGGATGCGGCGGATGGTACGGCCGCACTTGCACTTCGTGTTTTCGATAGCGGTGATGTCGCGAGTGCGGTAGCGCAAAATCGGCATGGCGCGCTTGCTGAGCGTGCTGATGACGAGCTCGCCTTCTTGTCCGTCCGGAAGCGGTTCGAGCGTTTCCGGGTCAACAATTTCGGGGTAGAAGTGGTCTTCGAAAATGTGGATGCCGTCGCGGCATTCGCATTCGCAACCCACGCCCGGGCCGACGATTTCAGAAAGTCCGTAAATGTCGTAAGCCTTGATGCCCGTTTTTTCTTCGATGTAGTCGCGCATGCCGTCGCTCCACGGTTCTGCACCGAAGATGCCTCGCTTCACGTTCAGCTTAGAAATGTCGACGCCCATCTTTTCGGCAACGTCGATAATGCGGACAAAGTAGCTCGGAGTGCCACCGACGGCGGTCACGCCAAAATCTTTCATGAGCATCACTTGGCGTTCGGTGTTGCCGCCGCTGATCGGCACGACCGTGGCGCCGAGGGCTTCGAAACCGCCGTGAATACCAAGGCCGCCAGTGAAGAGGCCGTAGCCGTAGAAGTTCTGCACGATGTCCGTGCTGCGGAATCCGCAAGCCAAAAGACCGCGCTTGACGACCTGTGCCCAGACTTCCATGTCTTCCTTGGTGTAACCGACCACGATCGGCTTACCGGTGGTGCCGGAGCTTGCATGCAGGCGCACGACTTCGCTCATATCGACAGCAAAGAGGCCGTACGGATAAGTGTCGCGCAAGTCCTTCTTCATGGAGAACGGAATCTTCACGATATCCTTCAACGTCTTGATGTCGTCGGGGGTAACGCCCTTTTCGACCATGCGGTCGTGGAACAGCGGAACCTTCTCGTAGGCGAGCTTCACTGTTGCACGCAGACGCTGCAACTGCAGTTCGCGCAATTTTTCTTCGGGCATAAAATCGAGCGCCATCTCGGGCAAGATTTTGTTTTCTTCGTCGTTCCAGGCTGTAGATCGCATAGTATCCTTCTAGGGAAGTGTGTAAAATTTTTAGCGCTTCTAAATATAAATAATGTGTTTGGTTTGCGCTTGATTTTGTTCTGTTTCTTTTTCTTTGCGGAAAACAGTGCAAATCTAGTCCATATATATGGGTTTGCTTCTTTGTGTGGCAAATTACCGTGAATATTGTGTAACGTTTTCACAATGTGTAAAACGCGCCTTTGGTCGGTCGTGAGGCTGTTTTTAAAAAAGTCCAGTGGGCGGGGTAGAGTAATTTTTGTATTTTTGGGCAGAAATTTAAATAAACTGCTTTTATAGGTAGGTCTATTCTGCGTTCTCGTTCGCTTTTATTTGTTCTTGCTTTGGTCGGTCTTTCGCATGCCCAGTTGTTGGACATGTCGCAGATTTCCGACAAGTATATGGTTGAGAATAAGATCAACAAGATTCGTGTCGAAGGCACCCATCACATGGATGAACGCTCCGTCTTAGGGCGTGTAGGTATCCGTGCCGGTCAGAGTTTTTCCCCGACAACGCTTTCCGAAAAGGTTCAGAACTCGGTGAGTTCGCTTTACGCGTCGGGCCTGTTTGATGATGTGACAGCCTGGGTTGATTACATCGGTGAAGGTTCCGATGTGGATTTGGTGTTCAAGGTCAAGGAACTCCCGGCTTTGGATACGACCGTTTTGGATGGCTGTGACGAAGTTTCCGAAGATGACCTTCGCCTCAAAATCCACATGATTCCGGGTCAGGTCTATAGCAAGAGCCAGCTCGAACGCACACGTCAGGCCATGCTCGACCATTACCGCTCCGAAGGCTTCCTTCTCGCCGAAATAGGCTACCGCGAAGAACCCGTAGATGAATACCAGAACAAGGTGACGTTCGTGATTCGCGAAGGCTCCAAGGTGCGTGTCCGTGGCGTTGACGTGAAGGGCAACGACCATGTGCCCGTCGAAGAAATCACTGAACACATGCTCTCCAAAGAAAACCAGTGGTGGGGCGGCGGCGAATTCAAGGAAAACGTCTTTGAAGCCGACCGCGATACAGTGCTGAACGTGTTCCGCCATTTCGGTTTCTTGGATGCCGAACTTAACGATTACCATGCAGAATACCTCCCGGATTCTACATGCCTGTTCTACCTTGGACGCATGGTGCCGGTTGGGGAACGCTTGGCTCCGCTTTATACGCAGTTGAACGAGGCTATCGCCGATACGTCGAACCCGCTTTACAAGATGGGTGGCATGCCTACAATGGAAGTGACCCACTTCTACAGGAACATGCGCAAGGCCGGCGACAAGAATCCCGTGACAAGGCGCATGCCGCAAGTCAAGGATGAAGAAAGCGCCTGGAAACTCTTGAACGACATTATCCGCTATGAAACTGCCCGCAACAAATGGATTGATTTGGTTGCAGGCCAAAAGTGGAACAACCCGAAAATCGATTCCCTTTTGAAAATAAAGAAACGCAACGCCTACGAAAGCAAGCTCCTCGTGCGTTACATGATCGAAGACTTGATTCCAGCACTTTACAAGTACGACAACATCAAGACGTCTAGCGACATTATCGTGCACATCGACGTGACCGAAGGACGCCGCTACTACATGGGTGGCCTCCACTTCACCGGTAACGAAGTCCAGAGCGACAAGATGCTGGAATACGTGTTCCGCTTGGATAGCGGTGCCGTATTTGACCAGTACCTTTACGATGCTTCGAGAAAGGCCTTGATCGATTCTTACCGCGAAGACGGTTACCTCTTTGCCCAGTTTGACGAAGAAAGAACGTTTGAAAACGATTCCGTCGTGAATCTCACCTATAAGATGAATGAAGGCTTGCCTGCGCAGATCCATAAAGTGCATGTCCATGGCAATACCAAGACGAACGAAAAGGTGATTCGCCGCGAAGTCCGCCTCTATCCGGGTGATACTTACCGCCAGTCCGCTCTGGAACGCAGCTTCCGCGACATTATGCAGCTCAACTACTTCGACATGGTCGTGCCCGATATCAAGGTCGTGGGCGAACAGGAAGTGGACTTGGATTTCACCGTGCAAGAAAAACAGGCCGGTACGGGCCAGTTCAGCCTTGGCGTTTCTTATAGCGAAAGCGACGGCTTTGTCGGTACGGCGAGCGTCTCTATCCCGAACTGCTGCATGGGCGACGGTCAACAGGCGGCACTCAGCCTCGAATACGGTGCCGACAAGAAGAGCGCAACGATTAGCTTTACCGAACCGTGGTTCCTCGACAAGCCCATTACGCTTGGCGCAAGCCTCAGCTACTCCTGGTGGAACATGGAAAAGTACGACGACCACGACATTACCCGCTACGGTGGAAACATCTTCGTGGGTAAGCGCCTCAAGTGGCCGGATGACTACTTCTACGGACAAATCGGTTACGGCTGGCTTATGAACGACCAGGGCCCGAACATCGACAATAGCTACGTGGTCTATACCGGTATTGAATCGGCGTTCAACTTCCGCATCCAGCGCGACGACAAGAACCTGCCGCAGTTCCCGACCGAAGGTTCCCGCTACGTGCTTGACGTGCAGGTCGCAAACGGCATCTTTGGTAGCGACTTTGAATTTATCAAGGCCGACCTCTCCATCAAGTGGTGGTTCCCGCTCTTCCGCGACCGCCTGTCGATTGCCCTTACAAACGAATATGGCGTAATCTTTGGCGACAAGTTGCAGCACCGCACCCTTTACACCATGGGTGGCGTGCTCGGTTACGACGGTATGCTCCGCGGTTATGGTGCCGGTTCCGTCGGTCGCAGCCGCCTGGGCCGCAGCTACCAGTACATCGGCGCCGAACTCCAGCTCGGACTTGTGCCGCAGACATTCTACCTCTTGCCGTTCTTCTTTGACGCCGGTAACGTGTTCGGTGACCGCATCGATACGAGCAAGCGAATTGACAAGCCCAAGAAGAACCCGCTCAGCGAATGGGATCCGACGACACTCAAGAAGGATATCGGTTTTGGCTTCCGCGTCGTAGTGCCGATGCTTGGCATTATCGGATTCGACTTTGCATGGCCGCTTGATCCGGGCGAAGCCTACAACGGTACGACTTACTCCAAGGTGGGCGATATGGAATTCAACTTTGTCATTGGCCAGGCTTTCTAACCTGACTGGAGGTGCGCTATGATTCGCAAGTTGATAGTTTTAATCTCGATTGTCTTTGCCTGCGCAAGCTTTGCCGAAGATGGTCTCCGCATTGCCCATGTCGATTCAAAGATTATCTTTGACGGATTCAAGGGTACCAAGAAAGCCCAGGAAGAATACGACCGCCAGGTGGCAAAATGGGAACAGCAGGCGAACCTCCTGCAAAAGGAACTTGCTGCCATCAAGGAAAAACTTGACAAACAAGTGCTCATGCTTTCGGACGAAAAGAAACGCGAACTTGAAGCCGAGTACAACAAGAAGGATACCGAACTCAAGTCGTTTATCGACCGCGTCTATGGCCGCAACGGCGAACTCATCACCGAAAACGAAAAGGTGAGTGCCCCGATTATCCAGCTTATTCGCAAAGCCGTGAACGAAATCGCGTTGCAAGAAGGCTACGACATGGTCGTTGACCGTGCAACAGGTGCCGTGCTCTTCTGGAAAAAGGAAAACGACCTTACGAATAAAGTACTGGACTATTTGAATAACAGATAGCTTTTGGACGTTGGTCATGAGTTGTTTGCCGTGTCGCCCAGGACGAAGTGACACGGCAATTTAATTTGAAACTTTAAACTTTGTTTATCGCGGATGAAAACGGAAAGTCAAACGGCGTTTTTGTCTCCTTGTCAAAAATATGAAGTCTCTTTACGCTATTGCATCTCTTTTATTTGTTGCCGCTAATTTTAACGCCTGCGGCAGTGATGATAAAATATCGGCTCCGGAAATCTCTGCTGAATCAAGCAGTGCTAAAATAGAGTATTCCAGTAGTTCTGCTATAAAAAAGTCCAGCAGCTCGACAGCCTCAAAAAAATCGTCTAGTTCATCAAAACCCACCATTGTTTCTGAATTGAGTTACGGAACGCTCGTTGATGAACGCGATGGACAACAGTATAAAACCATCGTCATTGGCGGGCAGACATGGATGGCCGAAAACCTCAATTATGCTATCAATACCAGTTACTGCTATCAAAACAGTGCAGACTATTGTGAAAAATATGGCCGGCTTTACACGTATTACGATGCCGATACCGTCTGCCCTAAAGGCTATCGTCTTCCGTCGCAGGAAGATTTCGCAATATTGCTGAGACCCTTGTCAACAGCCGTTTACGAAGAACGCCTGGATAAAAAATATGACGACGCCGTATTTGCAATAAAATCGCTAACAGATTGGGAAGAAAGCCCTTGGGACTATAGAGGGGATGATGGCGAAATTAGCAAGATGCCCGAAGCGACAAATTCAACCGGCTTTTCTGCTTTGCCAGCCGGTTATTGGAACGGCCGCAATTTTAGCAGCGTCAAAAGGGAATCCTATTTCTGGTGTACTACGGACGGCCCTGAACATGACGGGACCAAGTATGCTATGGATGTTGAATACAGGTCGTTTGCAGTATCTTTTTATTGGTGGGAAAAAACTTACGCCTATTCTGTCCGCTGTATCCTTGATAACTGATGAAGTAATCTCTTGCTGCCAAGTTCCAAAATGAAGTTCTTCATTTTCTCTACAATGGATTTTTTCAGTTTATTTTCCGAATGCTTTTGCGGTAAGCTTAAAAAATCTAGGAAGAGTTCGTCCTTAAAGGCTATACCTGCTTGCGGATAATTTTTCAGCATCACTTTTGAAAGATTCTTCTTTGAACGTAAAAGGGTCGTGAAAGTATCGTTCTTAATACAACGTTTCAATTCCCTGAAATTAAGACGCTCTTTATTTGCGTAGAGCATATAGAAAAGACGTTGCTCTTTTGTTTTGCAATGACAAAGAATTTCTACGTGGTTTGAAAATGATGTAAGCGAAACAACCTTCGGAAACGAGCTTAATTGTGCAGATGGTGTCTGCACAATTTCCAAATTTCACCTTATATTCTATAAAATTATTGAAGTCGATTTCTTTACAGCCCTAGTGCTTTCGCTCTATCTCGGATAGAGTCTTTGTACTTCTCTTTGCCTTGTTTGCTCAAGAATGACTTGTCCAGCATTTCTTCCATTGCGGGCACGGCATCGATGGCTTGCTTTATGAAGCGTGCGGCTCTTTTTCCGACAACTCCGATTCTTTTGGCAAATTCCATAAAATCTGGAGTGCCATAAAAACCGTTTGCTTCGTAAAAAGGCGTTTTGAAATCGTCTTCGTCCTTGAATAAGTCGAGCGCTGTACGCGATTGTTCGTAGGGAATGTGGAGCGATGTGTTCAACAAGTCATATGCGGGGGTCAAATCGTAGACATCGGAATTTTCGACGGAATTGCTGAGCGAAAAATTCTTTGCGTGTGCATCGCCGTTACATACGAGATAATTGAACAGAACCGTCCTGAAAAATACTTCGATGGCGACATCGGCAGCACTAACGTTCTCGCGAATCAGAGCGGCGATTCCTTCGTATGAAATTCCTTTGTATTTGTAGTCGCTGCCGTTTATTTCGGGGACGAGGCCTGCAATTTGTGCAAAGTCACTTTGGCTCAAGCGTTCTCCGGCACGCTCTCCAGCTTCGATGATATCGAAACGTTTGGTGATGTAGACGGGGTCGCCGTTTTTGAAGTAAAGTAGAGCCGATAACGCTGTCGGAATCTTGAAAAGTACACGTGCCATCAGCATAGTCACATGCTCGTTGGCTGGAGCGTCTTGATAGTTCTCGTAGTACGGTAACAAGGTCGGTTTTAGAATGTGTGTTCCACCGCGATCTGTGTTGACCAGTTTCTTGTTTTCTATTTTCACGGAGAACTTTGTCTGTGCCCCAGAAATGGAAATTTTCTTGAACGCACCATCCTTTGCAAATGCGAGTTGCGGAACGTCAAAATCCAAAGTCGCGCTAAATCTAGAAACACCAAACAAAGCCTTCGAACAGGCTCGACAGAAATCATGCTCTGTTTCTTTTAAACAACAGTGACAAATTCCCATTAACGGCTCCTTTCGCGTACGGTGACTGCGCCGATAGTTTCATGATTGGCGAGGCTCAGGAGTATTGAGAATTTGTCTGTGCGCTTAATGCCGAGGCGTTCGCAATAGAATGATTTGTTTGCACCTTCTGGTAACAATCCTTGAAAATACGGGAACAGGTAGGGCGACCGAAATAGACGCTTGTTTTTCGGCATATCCAATGCGATGGATGGATTTCGGGAAGTCGCGTAATTTGAGTCGTACAAAAATGTGTAACCCTTGCTGTTTTGCAGGAGGTAACCGGCTAGAATGTCGTTGTAATAAACGCATGCGCTGCGGATTTTGCTGTTATTCATGCGTCACCCTCTCGCTTAATGTAACTACAAAACCTAGAGGCTTTACCATCTTGCTCAACACGTTGATGGACGGGTTCGCTTTCCCGAGTTCGACGGAGTTGATTGTTCTGGGTGAAACGCCGGAAATCTCGGCCAAGTCCTCTTGGGACAGGCCCAGCTTTTTTCTCCTTTCTGAAATCTGTTTTCCGAGTTCTTCCATAACTGTAGCTCCAATAACAATTATTTATTCGATACGAAATGTATTGAAAATTGGCAATATATTGCGGTTTTTGTACTAAAATATATAATTGAGCCTGATTTGTCAATGAAAATCTGCAAGATATTGCATTTTTTTTATTACCTTTCCCTATATATCCCACCTACGGAGGTTCCCATGCCTAACACTCTCCCTGATCCGATGACTGTCCACCCGATTGCGGGTTACGACAAGGAAATTTACGTGAAGCCGACGCTCAAGAATCCGCAGATTGTCGTGGGCGATTTTACTTACATTGCCGATAGCGATTTCGAGAGCCATGTGACGCATTTGTATCCGTGGAATGATGATAAGTTAATTATCGGAAAGTTCTGCCAGATTGCGGCGGGGGTGGAGTTCGTGATGAATGGGGCGAACCACCAAATGAATGCGGTTTCGACGTTTCCGTTCTATACGCTGCAAGGTTGGAACATGGCGGCGCCTGCCAAAGAGAATTTGCCGCTCAAGGGCGATACGGTGATTGGAAACGATGTGTGGATTGGACAGAATGCGGTGATTTTGCCGGGCGTACATATTGGCGATGGAGCAATCATCGGTGCGAATGCGGTTGTCGGGAGCAATGTGGAACCTTATACGGTTGTAGTGGGGAACCCGGCTCAGTTTATTCGCAATCGTTTCGACGAAGAGTTGACGGCGCTGATGCTCCAGTGGAAATGGTGGGACAAGTCCATTGAAGAAATCAATGCGCTGATTCCGATTCTCACGAATCCGGATTTGGCTTTTGTCAAGGCGAAAATCAAGGAATTCCTTGCGAAAGCTTGATGCGTAAGGCTTTTGTTGTCACGGATTGCGATTTGTGCCTTAAAAATTATTTCTATATTCAAATCGACGAAACAAGGATGAAAATAACTGGATCCTTCACGTTCGTTCAAGCATCCCTTCGACAGGCTCAGGGACCTGGGCAAGTTCGTTGAGCTTGCCGAAACGAAAGCCAAACCACCAACCACTAACCATTAATCGCTAAAATATGGCCGAACAAAACAAAGCAGAAAAATTCGTTTTCTACATGTACAAAATGACCAAGTCCTATCCGCCTAACAAAGAGGTGCTGAAGGACATTTCTTTGAGCTTCTACTATGGCGCAAAGATTGGTATTATCGGCCAGAACGGTGCCGGTAAGTCGACACTCCTCCGCATCATGGCGGGGATTGACAAGGAATTCCAGGGCGAAGCATGGATTGAACCGGGCCGCACCGCAGGCTATTTGCCGCAGGAACCGCAGCTTGACCCGAACTTGACCGTCAAGGAAAACGTGATGCAGGCTGTCGCTAAAAAGCAGGCTGTGCTTGACCGCTTCAACGAAATCTCCATGAAGTTTGCTGAACCGATGGAAGACGACGAGATGAACAAGCTCCTCGACGAACAGGCAAAGCTTCAGGACATTATCGACGCTCAGGATTTGTGGAGCCTCGACCGCAACATTGAAATTGCAATGGACGCTCTCCGTTGCCCGCCGGGCGATTGGCCGGTGACAAACCTCTCCGGTGGTGAAAAGCGCCGTGTGGCTCTCTGCCGCTTGCTCCTTGAAGAACCGGATTTGCTGCTCCTTGACGAACCGACGAACCACCTGGATGCCGAAACGGTTGCATGGCTCGAACGCCACCTCCGCGAATACAAGGGCTCCGTGATTCTCGTGACGCATGACCGTTACTTCCTTGACAACGTAACGAACTGGATTTTGGAAATCGACCGCGGTCGCGGCATTCCTTGGGAAGGCAATTACGCCCAGTGGCTTGACCAGAAACTTGAACGCATGAAGAACGAAGAGAAGGGTGAATCTGACCGTCAGAAGCGCCTCGCTCGCGAACAGGAATGGGTCAAGCAGAGTCCGAAGGCTCGCCAGGCAAAGAGCAAGGCTCGTCTCAAGGCTTACGAAGAACTCTTGGCCGAAGATTCTAAGGAACAAATTAAGGTGGCGCAAATCCACATTGCAAACGGCAAGCGTTTGGGCGATATCGTCATTCAGGCGGAACATTTGCAGAAGGCCTTTGGCGAAAAGGTGCTGTTCGACGATTTGAACTTCAGCTTGCCGCGCTCGGGGATTGTGGGCATTATCGGTCCGAACGGTGCTGGTAAGACAACTTTGTTCAAGATGATTATGGGCCAGGAAAAGCCCGATGGCGGTACGCTCAAGATTGGCGAGACTGTCGAAATCATCAGTATGGAACAGGGCCGCGACAGCCTTGACGATTCCAAGACGGTTTGGGAATCTATCACGGGTGGCAATGATGAAATCTTGGTGGGCGACCGCAAGATGAACGGACGCGCTTACTGCGGTCTCTTCAACTTCACGGGTGCCGCCCAGCAGAAGAAGCTCTCGCAGCTTTCTGGTGGTGAACGCAACCGCGTGCTTATGGCAAAGAACTTGCAGAAACCAGGCAACCTCTTGTTCCTTGACGAACCGACGAATGACTTGGATATCGAAACTTTGCAGGCTCTGGAACAGGCCATCCTCAAGTTCGCAGGCTGCGCTGTAATCATCTCGCATGACCGCTGGTTCCTCGACCGTATCGCAACGCATATCCTCGCTTACGAAGGTGATTCGAAGGTCGTGTGGTTCGAAGGCAACTGGAGCGAATACGAAGCCGACCGTCGCAAGCGTCTCGGCGAAGACGCCGACAATCCGAAGCCCATCAAGTACAAGACTCTCACGAGACAGTAATCGCTTATATGTCACCCCGGCCTCAGTGCCGGGGTCGCCATTCTAAAAAAAACGGGACTCGAAAGAGTCCCTTTTTAAATGCTCTGTTGTGTCGTTTGCTTTACTCGAGCAGACCGAGAAGGCATTGAGCGAATGATTCTGTATCGTCTCTATTAACTCTTACGGCTTTGTTGTCTTTAACTTCGATGTAATCTTTGTATTCAGCTTTGCAAACTTCTTTCGTTACTTCGCTCATGTAAAAATAAGTGTAATTGCAGGAATTGCCGTTTGCTTCTACTGTAGCCTCGTAAGATCCGAAAATGTAGTTTCGGGTATCGCGCTGAATGTTATCATAACGGATAGAAACTGTTTGACCGAATGCCGTGATAGTTTCTGATGTACGAGTCTTTTTAAGAACGGTTATCCCGTATTCTTCCTTGGCGGAAGTGATTTGATCACCACCTTGTGCAAATAACTCGTTGCCATAGGCATTGCTTGAATGGACGAATTTGTAGTGCGAGAAAAGGTTGTCGTAAATCCATGCCGTCATTCTTGATTCTGTATAATCCCAGTCGGTAAGGCTGTTGTCTTCAATAAATAGGCAGTTCTCGGAAATGTCGAAATGGTCGGGGGTGGTTGCACTTTCTTCATCTTCTTGTACAATGGATCCGTTGATAAACCGGTATCCTGGGAGAACTTTCCATCGAGCTGAAAGGTTTCCGTTCTTGCCACCGACCAGTACGATTTCCTGATAACCTTCGCCACGTGCTGCGAGAATCAAGGTGTCTCCGATGAACTGATAGTCAAAAACGATATCGTGTTCCCTTTCTTCACCCGTGAATGTGAAAACATCTCCATCAACAGTGCATTCATTTCGCGTGTTTAATATGTGCGCTGTCATGGTGCTTTGAACATCGTCGATCGTAATATTTATGGATGGGTCGGTGCATGTTCCTGCAACTTCTGCGTTTTTCTTTTCTGCATTAGTCGGTGTTTCGCTCTCTCCACAGGCGAAAAATAAAAAGGTACTGGTGATGAAAAAAAGATGGCGTAAATGCATGTGTTTCTCTCTTCTCGTAAAGAATGATTTTTATTACTTTGTGTAATATACATTTTTTGAGGTGTCTCAATCGATTTGACATGGAAATTGCTGACGAAATTCAAAATTAGTAGCATCAAATGGCCAAAAACGCACTTCGCGTGCTTTTAAATCGCCCTTGCTGTCGCTCTTTTTTGCTAAGTTCTAGGTTAGATATATGCTCCACGTTTTTAAACACGAACTTCGCCTGATTTTCCGGGAACCGCGTTTCTGGATTCCATTCATTATCCCGCCGATGATTCTCGCGGCGAGCCAAGCGATTGCTGTTTTTCGTTACGGTGGCGAAATCATGAAGGGCATGGAAGGCTACATGATGCTCCTGCTGGGTTGCTTGATGGCTCCGATGGGAGCGCCTTTGGCTGCGGACTCTTTTGCGGGCGAGCGTGAGCGCAATTCTCTTGAACTGCTGCAGCTTTCTCCTATTATGCCATCTCATCTCTTTTGGGGCAAGCTTCTGGCGATTCTTCCGTTCCCGATTGTTTTTTCGTTGATGACGCAGGGGGCTTATTGGGCTGGGCATCCTGAAATTCCGACAACGGCTGCGGTGGCCTCAATTCTCGGGGCGCTTTCGGCGGTGCTTCTCGTGAATTCGTTTACGCTTTCATTTTCTTTGAATGCTAAAACAGTTCGTGCGGCAACTCAACTTTCTCTTTTCTTCGTGGTTCCGCTTCTGTTGCTGGTGCAGTTCGGCCATGAAGTCTTTTTGCAGAGCTTGATTGTTCCTGTGGCTACTTTGGCTTTGTCTGTAATTATTTGTATGATGGTTACTCTCGCGAGTATGCGAAAATTTGTAAGTTTATAAACGACGCCAAACGTTTAAAAAGGAGAATTGGAATGAAAAAGCTTTTGTTTGCACTTGGAATGCTCGCTGTGCTTGCTTTTACTGCTTGTGATGATTCCGCTTCGAGTGGTTCGGATAACGGCAATGGTTCTGGCTCAAATTCAGCGAGTAACTCAAAGGGGAGCTTCCCGCCGAATGGTGGAAATGATGGCTTCTATTGTATCGTCTCTGGTGGCGAAGGTTGGGCTCAGATTAAAGTGAATATCCCGGGCTATATGGGCCATGTGGAAAAACGCAGTTACGATGACGCAACAGGAACGGCAACGCAATATTATGAGGAAGTTCAGTATAACATAACTGAATATGAAAAACAGTTGATGTGTTTGGAATATGATCGTGATATCAGGGACAATACGAAGAAAAATAGATATCTAACGGATTATTATTGCGATAACGCAGTGTTCTATATGGTCGGTACAATCGAAAATGCAAATTACCTTAAAGAAGAGTATGCAGAAGCCAAAAGCGCATTCTCGGAACGCTGCAAAGATTACGAAAGGAAATGGGACGAGCACGGATTTGACGATGTCATAAAAAGAAGGGCATCGAATTAATGGATAAGGAGAAGGCTTCCGTTTGTTGCGGAAGCCTTCAAAGTCGAGTAGTTATAAGCCGGGTTCTGTACTCCTTACGGAGCGATGACCATCTCTCTGGACGAATCGTTACCGACCGCCTCAAGCGACCTACCCGGATATCCAGCTGGCACGGGCCGCACCAGGTTCTTTCGAACGGAATCCTGCTTGGTCTTGCACCGGATGAGGTTTACCATGCCACTCCTGTCACCAGTCGTGCGGTGAGCTCTTACCTCGCCGTTTCACCCTTACCTCGCTGAACCGAAGCTCAAACGGGGCGGTTTGCTTTCTGCTGCACTTTCTGTCGCGTTACCGCGCCTGGACGTTATCCAGCATCTTGCCCTGCGGTGCCCGGACTTTCCTCCAGCCGTGAGGCCGGCGGCCATCCGCTACCCGTTTCAAATTTAGAAAATGCTTTGGAAAAGTGCAATATTTTTTCTATTCTTTGTCCCATGAACCCGAGAATATCCTTTGTGCTGCAGATGTCGCCATCGACCTCATACGAAAACTTAGAGGCGATTGCGCGCAATTTGCTGGAAGGGTTGAACGTTCTCCTGAATTCGGAACAACTGAAGTGCTCCATATTTCTTGACGGTCCGATGATCGAGGCGCTTTACAATGTGGCAAAGCCCTTGATGTTTGGCAAAATTCAGAACGCCATTCGCAGCGGCGCTCTGGAATTCTTGGGTGGTGGCTATTATGACCCGATGCTTCCGCTTTTCCCGGAAGACCTGCAGATGATGCAGCTGGAATTGCATCGCGATTATTTGAAAAAAGTGCTTGGCGTGGAACCGCAGGGGTATTTTAACTCCTCGCTGGTGTGGGAACCCGGCATGGCCGATGTTCTGGAGCATTCCCGTTTTGACTATGCTCTTGTGACGGAATCTGCGGTGCAGGATGCTCTTGGCCGTTCGACTCCTGTTTCGGGTTGGTTTACGCTTGAAGACCGTGGTGCGCTTATCCGCATTGTTCCTGTGTCCGAGGTCCTTTCCAAGGCGATTGCCGAAGATAACCTTTCGTGGCGGAGCATCGCGGAATCGTATTGCCGTGGTGGAAGGTCTGCGGTCGCGTTTTTCGATATCCCGTCGGATCCCACGGAAATTGTCAATTTCTTTGGACGCCTTGTCGATTTTGTCGAAACGAACGAAGTTCAGACTAGAACAGTTGGTTTCGCAGTGGACCAGTTGGAAACTTGCGGTTCAATCAGTTTCCTTGTTTCGGCTGGCCGCAACCTTGGGCTCCCTTCGACGGCGCGTACTTGCCGTGAGCTTTTGATTCGCCGCCCTGAAATTAATTTGCACCACAAGACGTTCCTGAATTTGTACAGGAGAGGTCGCAGTGTGCTTTCGGGCAAAAAGTGGCTTGAGTTCTGCCACGCGCTTTTGCCGGCCATGGCTCCGCTGTTTTTTAGGGATTTGTTCAACCGCTCGGGTATGCGTTCCATGATGGTCCGCAAGCGTTCCAACCGTTTGCTGATTACGGCATCGCAGCTTTTGGACAATCTCACGGATTTTTCCGGGCTCCGCGTCGATGTGTGCGATTATTTGCTCCGGGGCAAGAAAATTCTGTTCTGCGAAAATCCGGAGTCTTCTTATCTGTTGGATTGCCGCATAGGCGGTGCGCTGCGCGCCTGGAACTACAAGGGCGCAAAGATTAATTTGGTGAACTCCTGGCGAGACGATGGCGAACCTTCTTTCGCATTCTTGGATTGCCTTTTGCCGAACGTGGATTTTACGCCGGTCAAGCTGGAACAGATGTTGTACGACCGCAAGCATTTGCTGGCGGACCCGTATGATTATCGCATGCTTCGCACTGATTTGGGTACAGAAATTTTGCTCGATGAGGAACAGGGTTTTGCAAGTGAAGAACGCAAGGCTTTGTTCAGGATAAAGAAGGTGTTCACGTTCCAGGGCGACGCCGCCAAGTTTACGGTTTCGTATGCTATCGACAATCTCGCTTACGTGAATACGAAGGGATTCTTCGGAACGATTCTTGAACTTGGGCTTTTGTCTCGTGGCGATGTCAACAAGGTTCTCATCGATGGCAAGAACGTCAAGTGGAATATGATGGAACCGCTTCTGTATCCGGACGGTCAGACTCTTGAAATCCGCGACGAGAAAGCGGGTTGCGTGTTCCGTATGGCGTTCGACCGCCCGACGTCCATCTTTGTCGGTTCCATCTTTGGTGCGACGTCGTCGGCAGCTCCTCAGGCGTTCCAGGGCATTCGCGTGTTCCCGTTCTGGAATGCGCCGTTCAACGTGCTCGACCGCAAGGCTTTCAAGATATCGGTGTCGGTGACGAAGAGGTAATGCATGCGAGCCGACCTGATTGACATCCAAGTAGAAGACCGTGGCGAAGAAGTTGAAATCTCGCTGTACGGCATTCTTGGCGAATATCAGCTTTCGGCGGTTCGTGAAAAACTCGAAATGCTCGTTCGCGGGCCGGGTGTCTTTTTCTTTGTGAACCTCCAGAATGCTCGCTTCACGTCGGATGCTTATCGTAGTCTGTTTCTTGAAATCCTGAATATGGTCAAGCAGCAGAAGGCGATGCTCATCTTGATTTTCCAGAGCGATGAGCTGCACACTTATTTTGAACGCTACAAGAACATCTTTGAAATTTATGGGAGCCGCGAGGAATACCGCAAGTCGGGGCTTTCAAAGCAGGTCCATCTTGTTGGACTCCATTACGAAAAGAAATCGATTAGCCTTTCGCCCGGGTTTGCTGTTTTTGTAACGTTGTTCTTGATTGGTTGGGCTATTACGTTGTTTGTTATTGTCGTCGGTCAAGGACGTGAAATTACGGACAAGCAGGCACAAATTACGGCGCTCGAAAGCCAAAAGGCCCGCTACATCCGCGAAATAGACCGCCTTGAATCTGCTATCGGACCGATGCGCAAGCTCGGTGTGGTGCAGGATACGACGTTGTTGAGTTCTTTTGGCGCTATTCAGGATTGGGTCTCGTATCTCGAGTACTTGGAGAAAAACCGGCGTGAAAAGTAGCGTTCGACTTTCTTCGATGAGCGTGAGCGTTCTGCTTATCATTGGTTTTGCTGTCTTGTTCACTTTTGCAAGTGAATGGTATTCCAACAGGGTTAAGCTTGAAAATTTGGCATACCAGGAGCGCATCCTCCATAACGACATGGAACATTTGGAAGTGGTGGGCAAGTGGACGCTTGATTACGTGAAAATCGAGAAGGCGTTGACGTACTTGTTGGGAGACCGCCTTTCTGAAGTGAGTTTTCGCATTTTGACGGAACAGCTTTGGCAGATTTCCCAGTCTTATTCGCTGGACCCGCTGATGATTCTTGCAGTTGTGGCGCAGGAAAGCCGTGGCAATCCGTTGGCTCGTGGGCGTTTCCAGACGGGCAAGTTTTCAGGTGCGCTTGGACTGATGCAAATAAAGCTGGAAACTGCAAGGGCGATGGGCCGCAAGTTCGGGCTTGTTATCGATAACGAGGACGACTTGATGCGCCCCGAAGTCAATGTCGCTGTGGGTTCTGCGTACCTGATTCGCCTTATCGGCAAGTACGGCAAATGGAGGGAAGCTTTGGTGGCTTATAACCTAGGACACACGGCCGTTGACAAGTTACTTGAAAAAAATGCACCGCTCCCGACATTTTATTATGAAGGAGTTGTGGCAAAATACAAGGATTTGGTGAATCACTGCTCTTTCTAGTATATCTACTTTTTCTAAATTCTGATTGTGATTAGAAATATCTTTTTATTGTTTGTGATGACGGGGCTTGCCTTTGCGGGTGAGGTTCGTTATGATTGTTTGCGTTTTGTGGAACAGGGTCTTGCAACCGATCCGCAGATGGCCGAAACCCGGCTCGGTACGGAAAGCAAGGCTAACAAGATTCGTGCGCTTAAGTCCGAAGTTATTTTGCCGACTTTCAACGTGTCCATGATGGTGGGACCCGCTCCCGGTTTGAAGGAAACCGTGGATGACTGGGGCGATACTGTCGATACGTACGATTTTTCACGAATGGGACCTTTCTGGGCCATCGAGGCTAAGTTTATCCAGCCGTTGAACCTGGGGCAGTACGAGACGGGCAAAAAGGCTCTCGAAGCGGACTTGCAACAGAAAACTTTCGAAATCGAAAATATAACGCGCAAAAAAGAAGTCGAGCTCCAGACGTATTATTACAACTACTTGCTCGCTCTCGAAATGAAGCGCCTTGCCGCCGATGCGCAAAAGCAAGTCGATAAGGCGTACGACCAGCTCGAAGAAGCGCTGGACGAGGACGAACCGACCGTGTCGCAAACGGACTTGCTGAACTTGAAGGCGAAAATGCATACGGTCAAGGAAGGCGTTATCGAGGCGGACCTTGGAATGAAGCGCGTGATGCTGGCTATCCGTTTTGCGTTGGCGCTGCCGGAAGGCGATACCTTCGTTGCCGAAGATTCCGTGCTGACCATGAGAACCGAACACATGCCGACCGAGGACGAAGTTCGTGAACTTACGATGAAGTACAATCCCGAATTGAAGCAGCTGAGTGCTGGGCTTCGTGCTCGGCGTTACCAGATGGATTTGGCCGAGGCAAAACTGGCGCCGGAGTTCTTTGTCATGGGTGAGTTCCAGTATGTGAAGAGCTGGGCTGGGAACCGCAACGTGTTGCAGAAGAGCGCCTTTGCGCAGGATGCCGTCAACAAGATTTCCGGGCTTATCGGCGTGGGTCTCCGTTACCGTTTGAATTTCTGGAAAAACTGGGAAGATTACCGCCAGACGAAAACGGAATACCGAGGTCTCCAGCTGAAAGAAAATTATGCGTCGGACGGCCTTGTTTCGAAGGCTATCGAGCAGTACTACCAGGTTGTCGCCGCCAAGGAAAATTTGGATGCGCTACGTGAAAGTTTGCGTGCGACCGAAGCGCTATTGAAGGGGGCCGCCATGAAATACGACCTCGACAAGTCCCAGACGAGTGAGCTTGTTTCGGCCTATACGCAGAATGTAACCATGAAAAAGGACTATTATTTTGCAGTTTGCCGATATAATGTCGAATTTGCCGGATTAATTGCAAAGATCGGTTTGTCTCTTAGCGAGTATAATTCGTATTTTAATAAAAAATGAGGAGTCTCAAGATGTTTAAGAAAATCATAATTGCCATTGCCTGCGCTTCGCTCTTGTCTTTCGCTGCCGATGATCCGGTATCTGTCGTCAAGAGCAAGGATGTCGAATTGCAGAACATCATCAAGAAGTCTAAACGTACCGCTAAAGAAACGGAACGCGTCAAGAACTTGTTGAACGATTCCTTTGACTTTGCGCTTTTGGCCAAGAAGTCTCTCGCTGCGAGTGTTTGGAAAGAGCAGGACGAGGCTTCCCAGCAGAAATTCGTGACCGAATTCCAGCGCATGGTCCGCAATTCCAGCGCAACCCGTTTGGAATTGTATCGCGCCGACTCCACGATTTATGAACCGGCGAAGATGAAGGGCTCTGATGAAGCCCGCGTTATCGCCCACTTGTGGAACAACGGCAAGGAATCTATCCTTGAATACAAGATGACCATCGTGAATGGCAAGTGGAAGGCCTGGGACTTGGTCATCGACGACCTTTCGACGGCCCGTAACTACAAGGAACAGTTCAGCAAGATTCTCAAGGACAAGAGCTTTGCCGAACTGATTGACGTTATCAGCAAGAAGGCTGACGAAGCCGAAAAGTAATGGGCTTTTTATTCTGGCTCTTTTGTTCGATTCTCGTTGTAGCGCTTGTGCTACTGCTTTTCCCGTTTTCGGTTCTGATAGAATTTGAAGCCGGGGAGCGCGGTGCGCGGGCGCTTTTCTTTTTCTTCAAGAAGAAGGTTTACGAGTGCGAGAAGAAATGGGGGAAGGAAGAAGACGAGAGTCATCCAGAGCGAAACGTAGTGAAGTCGAAGGATCCAGAGAGTCGAGATTCGCGGCCGGAGAAGGCCGAGGAAAAAGCCGAGAAACGAGATGCGCCACTGACGAAAAATGAAAATTCTGATGTCATCTTGAGCGAAGCGAAAGATCCAGTGCAATCTAATGCAGGCAGCGAGAACGCGCCGGCGACAAAGTCTGAGGTTGAGGTGAAGGACGAACGGCAAGAAACTCCTTTGACTGAAGCGGTCGCGAAAAAGCCCGAGGAACCTCCGAAGATTGAAAAAATGAAAGCACCGGCGGGGGAGAGCTGTGATGCTTCTCATGAAACTCCGGTCGAAGATACAAAGCCCAAAAAGGAAAAACGCAAGCTTTCTGACCGCGAATTCTGGACGATTATTCTGACACCGGATTTTGATGTAAGAGCGTTTAGGTATGTGAAGAAAATTCTTGTGGCGGTTCTTTCTTTGTTCCGCGTCAAGTTTATCGACTGCTTTGTAGAAGGAATCCAGTCGGATTACATGAGCATGGGCTATGGCGCTGCACTCAACGGATTCTTGAAGTCGTTCCCTTACATCGGTGCGTGGGATTTCCGAATGGACTGGTGCCACGAAAAGGAACTCCGCGCGGCCGGGGGCGTTCGAATGAGCGTGAACTTGTTGCGTATTTTATGCTTTGTCTTGGAAACGCTTGTGTTGGCGGGAATCCTTGCGATTAGCTTTTGGCGTCGTCGGTCCCGCGTGATTAAGACAAACGAATTGCCAGAACTAGGTTTTATTCGCCGTAAGATTGTCGATTTTATTGTGGAGGAATGATGGCTACTTTGACTTTGGAACGCTTGCTTGCATCGATGGGCTTTGGCAGCCGCAAGGAGGCCCGGGGCCTTGTCCGCATGGGGCTTGTGGAACTGGATGGCAAAGTGCTTGAAGACCCGTTCATGGAGTTCAAGGAACGCCCGGAGTTCATTACGGTAAATGGCGAAGAAGCCCCGACGGTTGAGAAGTTGTACGTGATGCTCTACAAGCCGACCGATGTCGAATGTAGCCATAATGCCCGTGACCACAAGTCTGTGTTCGAACTTGTGCCGGAGCGCTTTACGGCGATGGGCATCCAGTCTGTCGGACGCTTGGATGCGGATTCCTCGGGACTCCTGTTGCTTTCGAATCAAGGTGACTTTATTCACAAAGTCGAAAGCCCGAAGAAGGGCCTCTTGAAAAAGTACCGTGTGACGCTGGCCCGCCCGTTTACGGAGGCGCAGAAGGCGGAACTCCTGGCTGGCGTGATGCTCAAGGACGAGCGACGTCCGGTGCTGGCTCGGGAAATTGAAATCGACGGCGATGCTGTTGTCGTTGCGATTGGCGAAGGACTGTACCATCAGGTTCGCCGTATGTTCGCCGCTGTCGGGAATCACGTGGAAACTTTGGAACGAATTTCGATTGGACCGGTTGTCTTGGATCGTTCTTTGGGCGAGGGCGGCTGGCGGTTCCTTACCGACGAAGAAGTCGCTGCGCTGTCGTAATAAGGGGGATGCCCCGTCGGAGCGGGGCATGACAATTCTGCGATGGGCATGACAACGAAAAAAGAAAAGCCGGCGTTCAAGCCGGCTTTTTCGTATCAGGTGTTTGTGCTGCCTGAGTTAATAGGTTCAAAGTTCGTTTAGATGGAATCGTATTCGTCGCCGACGTGGACGATTTCGTTTTCGACTTCGAGTTCCGGTTGTACGGAAACTTCGCCGAGGATTCCTTCGAGCGAATTGATCTTGTCCTTGATGTCGTTGCTGAACTTGAATGTCGGGACCAAGCGCTCGTTGATGAGAACCGTTTCGCCGGTGCGGGGGTTGCGTGCCGGGCGAGCCTTGCGGGGCTTGCAGGCGAACGTGCCGAAACCGCGGATCTCAATAGTGTTGCCTTCGATAAGCTTCTCGCCGAGGAGGTCGAGGAACTGTTCGACTACAATTTTAATATCGTTACGCACAAATCCGGTGGATTTGGCGATTTCTTGAATGAGGGATTGTTTAGTTATATTAGCCACGCACTAAATATAAGTTTAACATGAACTTAAGGTAATGGTAAGCTCGAAATTAAATATCTTTTTCGGGTTCACATTGCGGAAAATTTGTGGATAATTGTTGTTTAAATGTTGAAAGTTGATTCTTTGCCCCAAAGGGTTCGTTTTTCTCTCCGAGATAAGGATATTTTCCCGAATACTATCTTGAGTCCGATGGACGGTGTGACCGATGCTCCGTTCCGGCGTCTTTGCCGGGTGCTTTCTGGCGACCGCATGGGGCTCCTGGTTTCGGAGTTCGTTCCGACGGATGGAGATGCCGTTTTTAACCCGGATGGGCACAAGCAACTCAAGTTTTTCCCGGAAGAGCGCCCGTTTGGCATCCAGATTTTCGGGCGTTTCCCGGACCGCATGGCTGCTGCTGCGGCTAAGATTGCTGAACGCTACCACCCTGAATTTATCGAAGTGAACGCTGGGTGTCCGGCGCCGAAGGTGGCGGGCAAGGGGAGCGGTTCCGGGCTTTTGCGGGATTTGCCGCGTTTGCAGGAGATTTTGCATGACGTGAAGGCGGTTTTGGACGCAAAGACTCCGGAGATTCCGCTCACGCTCAAGTGCCGAATCGGTTGGGACGACGATAGCATCAACGTGATGGAAACGCTGAGGATTGCCGAGGGCGAGGGCGTTGAAATGCTTACGGTCCATGGTCGCACGCGTTTGCAGGGCTATAACGGCCTCGCCAACTGGGACTGGATTGGCAAAGTGGCCGCTGCGGCGAAAATTCCTGTGATTGGAAACGGCGATGTCAATAGCGTCGAATGCGCACGCGAACGCATCAATACTTACGGCGTCTCGGGCGTGAGCATTGGGCGCGGGGCGATGCATAACCCGTGGATTTTTGGGCAGATTGCGGATGCGTGGGAAGGCCGCGAAAAGCATGTGATTACTGCGCAAGAAGCGTTAGACGTGTTCCCGCTTTATTACAAGTTCAAGATTGAAGACGGCGCGACCGAGATGAACGCGATGGGTCGCATGAAACAGCTTGCCGCGCGTTTATGCAAGGGATTTGTTTTAGAAAACTGGCGATCCCGGCATCCCGGAATAAATCCGGGACAGGCTCAAGTCCGGGATGACAGTCCGGAAAACGTCGCGATGTCGGTGCGGCAGGCTTTGCTGACGTGCCAGTCGGCCGCAGAAATGCTCGACCGCGTGCAAGAACTCAAGGAAGGAATTGCCCGCGAAATGGTCTTTGAACCGGAACGCCTCGTAAACCTCAACGGCGCCAAAGAAACCGAACTCAAATTCGGCGATCAATTTAAAGGCCGTTAATATTATTAATAAATGCGTGAAAAAATAACTGTATAAGAAATTATTGTTAATCGTCGAGAGAATAAAGCGTCGGCCAAGGATGGGGAGGGTGCAGGGAGGGGCCCGTGCGGCCTTCGCAACTCCGAGCTGGGGCCCCGCCCGCATGACGTACTTTTATGATTAAAAAATGATGAGGTGCTGATTCTTTCAGCATAAAAAACGGTACTCAAAAAAAATCTCAAAATTTTGCATTTACCTCTTGACTTTGAGTCAAATTTTGAGTACATTTGGGGTATGGAAAAAACAATCGACATATTTCAGTTTACACACTTCCGCAAGTAC
>Ga0129307_1001247_pt1 | contig 28884 bp, 29 predicted proteins | sample P1105metagenome_FD_94437 | JGI IMG/M metagenome (GOLD analysis project Ga0129307, IMG submission 94437) | Capybara group fecal microbial communities from Wisconsin, USA - P1105 metagenome | ecosystem: Host-associated > Mammals > Digestive system > Large intestine > Fecal | place: USA: Wisconsin...
AGAGTTGTCTTCGCCAGCTAACTTGAGTTTAGCTAAGTTTTCCATAGCGTTTTCTTCTTCTTCAACTTGCTCTTCTACGAACCATTGCAAGAAGTTGTTGGTTGCATGGTCTTTTTCTTCAATAGCTAAGTCAACTAAATCATTGATTAAGCCGGTAACTAATTGTTCGTGGGATAAAACATGTTCGAATGCTGCAAGTGGGGAGTCCCATTCGGTTTGTGGAGCTTCAATTGCAGTAAGGGTTACGCTTGCACCTCTTCTGATGATGTAATCATAGAATTTCATTCCATGTTCCAATTCTTCTGCAGCTTGCACTCTCATCCAGTTAGCAAATCCTGCTAAGTCGATGTCTTCAAAGTAAGCTGCCATAGATAAGTATAAGTATCCAGAATATACTTCTGCATTTAATTGAGCATTTAATGCTGCTTCCATTTTTTCATTTACCATTATAACACCTTTAAATTAAAAAAAATTTTATTAAATTAAACATTAAATAATTTAATAAATCAAAATCTAAAATTTATTCAAAATTAAACATTGAAATGATAATTTAATAATCATAAGTTAAAATTTATTTATTCTTCTACGAAATCTCCTTTTTCTGCACCGCATAATGGGCAAACCCAGTCATCTGGTAAGTCTGCAAAAGCAGTGCCTGGTTCTACACCATTATCTGGGTCACCAGCATCAGGATTATATTCGTATCCGCAAATATCACATACAAATACCATTTTATTCACCTTCAACAAATCAAAAGAAAGTAGTATAAAAAGTTTAAATCAATTATAATGCTTTAAACATAGTTTTTACTGCACCGCATAATGGGCATTTGAAATCAGCAGGTACGTCATCCCATTCAGTTCCTGCAGCCACATCTCTTCTTTCTTCACCAGCTTCGGTGTCGTATTCATATCCGCAAATAGTGCATCTGTATTTTGCCATAATTTTACCTCCAATAAATATAATATTATTTTTACTGTTAATAATATATAAATTGTTTTATTTTATTACAACTTATTTAAATTAAGCATTGAAAGTAATAATTAATTTAAAAAACAATGAAAAAAAATTAAAATTAAGAAAATAGCGAAAAAAGAAAAACAATGAAAAAAAATTAAAATTAAGAAAATAGCGAAAAAAGAAAAACAATGAAAAAAAAATAAAATTAAGAAAATAGCGAAAAAAAGAAAAATAAATGAAATAATAAAAAATAAAAAAAGGTTAAATAATTATTTAACTAAAATAACAGGGACTTTAGATACCTTTAATGCATTTTCTGCCACACTTCCAATCTTAGAGTAATCTATGTTTTCTTGCCTGTCCATAGTCTTTCCAAAAGCACCAAAGACAGCAATGTCAGGGTTTATCTTTCTAATCATTGTTGCCATATCATGAATAGGATCTGCAGTGATGATATGCTCCACTACAACAACATCCTTTTCCTTCCCTTTTGCTGTAATCTCATCAAGGACAGCTCCTCCAGCATCATCCAAGTCATCATATGAAAAGTCAAGAGCAAAATCCATAACGTATAAAGCAGAGATCTTTGCACCGTATTTGCTTGCCAAATCAATAGCTAAATCAACTGCCTTGTCTCCACATTTGGAACCGTCGCTAGCAACTAAAATATTCTTAAACATACTATCATCTTAAAAAGAATAAAAATCATTTATTGAAAAATAATTAAAAATTAAAAAATACTAAAAATAAAAAAATTACTGATTACATCAAGTAATCAGCCTTACAGAATCCAATGAAGTCATCAACTAACCTATCGACATCTTTGGTGTCATCCTTGAGAAGACCTTGGTCAATGAAGATAGCCCTGTTACTTAATTCCCTAATGAAGTCTGTATTGTGTGAAACCATTACAATGGTAGTTCCAAACTCCTTGCAGATTCTCTTAAGAGAGTTGGTTACTGTTCTCAAGGTTTTTGGATCCAAGTCTCCAAACGGCTCATCTAAAAGCAATATATCTGGTTTGGATACAAGCACAAGTGCAAGCATAGCCCTTACCTTTTGACCACCAGACAATTCAAATGATCTTCTTCCTAAAATGTCTAAAGGCAAGTCAAGCGCTTCAAAGAGGTCTGCAACCTGTTCAGCTATTTCAGTTTCAGGGAATTTAGGGAACAATTCATCTAAAATGCTTGGTTCAAGTCCAACTTGCTCAAGACGAGCTTTAGCTTCCCTCTCTGGAAGGTCAGTCAATTGATACAATGCATCAAGCAAAATGTCAGGCAATCCTTCTTCCTTAGCCCTTTCCTTAGCTTCCTGAACCATATCAAATCTTTTATAACCTAGTTTCTTAGCCAATTGGCTTTGAACGGTAGCCCAGTATACCAAAGCGAATTCCTGATGCATGAAACCTATGTTTCTTCTAACTTCCATCCTGTCAAGGCTTGCTTTTCTGATGTCCACCCATTTGGTTTCTCCATCCTTCTCAAGCTTGAAAAATACATCACCGCTGTCAGGAACATCCATACCTCCTAACATACGAAGAAGAATTGTCTTACCTGCTCCACTTGGACCTACTAAAGATAGGATATCTCCTCTCTTTACTTCAAAGCTGATGTCCTTCATGTGCAAAACATCTTTACCTTTAAGCAAATAGAACCTTTTATCCAAATCACATGCTTTAATCAAGGTTTCATCTGTGGATTCAAGCTCAATGTCAACAGGGTCTTCAATGTCTGAGAGGAACTCATCGATGATCTCATCAACATCTCCCTCTTTAGCTATTTCACCATCTTCCAAAAGGATTACCCTTTCAGCCAAGAACTTATGAATCTCAGGCAAGTGGGATACCAAAACAATGGTGATGTTTAATTCCTCATTGATCTTCTTAACAGCATCCAAGATTTCCTGTTTGGTTTTAGGACATGCCATTGTAGCAGGTTCATCAAGAAGCATGACTTTAGGCTTTTTAGCAAGCTGCCTTGCCATGATAAGTCTTTGCTTTTCACCACCGCTTAATACGGAAGCCAAGTGGCCTGACTTTTCCTTAAGGCCTACAAGTTCCAATAGTTCATAAGCTTCCTTATCGAATTGGTCATGAGCCAATTCAAAATCAGTTCCTGCCTCATCACCGTATTTTGCACCGTATAGCTTTCTTACTACATTGTCAAGTACAGTTTCAGGCCAAATGCCAAAAGACCTTTGCAAGTGAATTGCAGTTTCCTTTTTCACTTGATTGAAATAAAATTGAGTTGAATCCGGCTTTAAGGTGTATCTTTCTACTCTAACTTCACCTTCATCGAATTTTTCCACCCCTCTTAATATTCTTAAAAGGGTTGTTTTACCGGAACCGCTTGTACCTAAAATACCTACGATTTCTCCTTCTTTAACTTCAAGATTAATGTTATTTAGGGCTTTCACTTCTTCCCCATTATCTAATTTATATGATTTAGAAAGGTTTTTAATACTTATCATTATACCACGATTTGAATTTTTAAATGATTATTATCAATTAGAATAATTAATTTAATAATTTGCTAATTTTAAATATTATTAAAATATTTATACATTATATAATATTAAATTACCTATATTTAAAACCTTTTCAAATTACTTTAGAAAATGGATTGGATAATTCATGCAAAAAAAAAGATATTAATAAAAGAACTATTTCTAAATAAAAAATAGAAAAAATAAAAATTATTTATAAATCTTATCGTGGTGGAGATAATTATAAAAAATGACTTTTTTATTTAAATTATCTACTTCAAAAACCATTACAAAATTAGTATTAATATGTACTCTTTTACATTTTTGCATAGGTTTCCTAAGATTTTTATAATGATTAGGATTAAATTCTAAAGTATTTGCAATTTCTTGCATTTTATTAAAAACGGCTTTTTTATCTTCAAAATTCTTAATTTTCCTAACATTCTTTTTAAATTTAGGTTTAATTTCAATGAAATACATGAAAAAAACCTACTCTTCACCAAACAAATCTTCAAAACTAGTTAATGGAATAGATTTTTCTTTTTTAATTTCTTTCATTTCATCTATAAATTCTTGGCGAAGTTCAGGTTCATCTGGATCAATATTAATAATCTCTTCAGAATAATCAATACCCTTATCTACCATTATGCTAGTTTTAGGCTGTAAAATATTTTTCATATTATCACCTTATTAAATTCTATAATTCACGTAACATATAAAGTTTTATGTTTTGACTTTAGTTATGAAAATTGATTCCAATTAATTCATTTTAATAATTTCACTCCCTTAACTTAAATTCACAAAAAACATTATTTAATTTAAATAATATAAAATTTTTAGACTTGTTAAATATTTAAATCATATTTAACTACTGGATAATAATTTATTCTTTTATTATTTAAATATTATTAGTTTTTAATGAGTATGAATTACAATTTGATTGTAATATTAAAATTAAAGTGTTAAAAATTGAGTTTTATTTTCATAAATGTTAAACTATGCATAAAATAAGTAATTAAATATAAAAATTAAAATTAATAAAGTATTTATAAATACTAAAAATTAATATATTTGTTTAATTGATTAAATAGGAGAAAAATCATGTCATTTAGTTTAGAAAGCATTGGAATCAAGGCTGGAGGAAAATATGAAACAATCTACACCACCATGAATGGGGATGGGGAGATGGATGCAGCTCCGATTGGACTTAAATGTGTAGATGATTATGCAGTTCTTGCACGCATATTTGAAGGGAGCAAAACCTTGGAAAACATTAAGGAAACAGGGATTTTCGTTGTAAACATAACAAGTGATCCAAGTGTATTTGCACGTTCATTATATGGCAATCTAGATCCTGAAGAGTTCATCAAGGATGATGACATAGTCTATTTGAAGAATGCTGACGCTTACTTCATTGCGCTTGTTAAATCAATTGAAGATAAGGAAATGGGAAAGGACCATGTGAATGATGGAGCTAAATTCAGCATCATAAATGCAGAATCCATAAAGATCATAATCAATAAGCCTGGCACAAAGGCTCTGAATAGAGGAATATTCGCATTTTTGGAATCTCTTGTTGACTATTCAAGAATTGATATAATCGATGATGAGAAAAAGGATGAATATATCAAGAAATTCAAGGAAAATGAGAGGTTAATTGAGGTAGTTGCTGAGGATGATGTGAAAGAGGCAATGAAAGACTTAAAGGAAAGGCTAATTGAAAAAGGAGTTGAGTTATAATTTAGTAAAATTGAAAATACGAAACTAAAGCAATATTGACCTTGTAAATAAACATGATTTGTTCATAATTGATAAGATTTAAATAATATAAATCCTAAAATAAGTTTAAGGGTTTACACCTTAAAGTAAACTCCATTTTGTTGAAAGATTGGGATGTTAATGAATCCAAATTTTTTGGATTCACTTAACATTTAATATACTATTTTTAATTTTTTTAAAAACTATTTTCAATTAATTTTTTATACTATTTTATTATTCAAGAATTTTTTTTAATCTATTTTTGCATTTTCATATTAATTTCTTAATAAGACTGTTTTTTACAAAATAAAATCAATATGCTAATTAAAATGAAAATAAAACCCTTAAAATGAGTTAAACATATAAATAATTAATTTAAACTATTATTAAGGTTTCGATATCTTAAATAAATCTCTATCTTTCAACTAAATATGGAGGTGAAAGTATGGTCGTGACTTTGAGACAAGTTTTACTTGTTATCCTTTTCATAATTCAAATGATCTTAATTTTCATTGAATAAACTGTAGTTTCACGATAGTCGAATTTTACAAAAAGTTAACAGGTTTTGATTTGCCTTAGATATCCTTTTATCCTTGTTAAAATAGTTAAAAAATAGAAAATGTAAAAAATTATAAAAAAAGAAATTTAGAATTCAATTGGATAGAATTCAGTATAAGTAGAGTTTCTTTCTATTGGAACTCTTCCCAAGTCATTTACTATTTTACTTAGATCTCTAATGCTTGCATTTACACCATCTGGAGCTCCAGAAGCTTCAGACAATTCATCTCCACCTAAAGTGCCGCCTAAGTCATTTGCACCAGCCAATAGTGAAACTTGAGCAAATCTAAAGCCCATCTTTACCCAAGAGACCTGAATGTTAGGAATGATGTCTCTAAACATCAATCTAGCAACAGCATAAAGCTTTAGATCTTGAGTACCTGTAGCTCCCAAATCCCTTTGCCCTTCAAGGAAAATCGGAGAGTACTCATGCATGAATGTCATTGGAATGAATTCGTTGAATCCTCCTGTATCAAGTTGGATTTGTCTAAGAATGTCTAAGTGTTCAACTCTCTCTTCTATGGTTTCCACATGACCGTACATCATGGTAGCAGAACCGGTTATTCCAGCTTCCTGCGCTATCTTTACTACATCAATCCATTCTTGAGTTGATACCTTTTTAGGACAGATTATCTCCCTGGACCTATCAGTCAATATTTCAGCAGCAGTTCCAGGCAAAGTGTCTAAACCTGCCTTTTTCAATATCTTAAACGCTTCATCTACAGGTATTTCACTGTTTAACGCAGCATCCCTAATCATGGTTGGTGAAAATCCATGGATTTCCACTTTAGGGTAATGTGACTTGAGCAATTTCAAAAGATGCTCATAATATTCTATTGTTGCATCTTCAAGCACTCCGCCCATCAAGGTGAATTCGCGTGCTCCATCACGGTAACCGCCTTCAGCCTTATTCAAAATGCCTTCATCATCTAATAAATAAGCTTCAGGATCATCAGGATCCTTACCGAAAGCACAGAATCCACAGCGTACATGGCAGATGTTTGTGAAGTTGATGTTGCAGTTATTGATGAAAGTGACCTTATCACCAACAATCTCTTCACGGACTGCATCTGCAGTAGCCAAAAGCGGATAAATTTCTGAACCCTTTAGGTTCATTAAGTAATTCCCATCTTCAACTGAGATAGGCTCATCAAAAGCGCTATCTAAAATCTTCTTAATTTTGGATGCCACATTAATTCTATCGTACATAATTTTAAATCAGTTCTATATAACATATAAAGTTTTCTATGATTTGAAAAAAATAATTAATTTTAATAGGTTAAATGATTTAATTTTAACTAAAAAGTGATTAAATTATTAATAAAGAATAGAAAATATTTATTAATTAAATTAAGTTAAAAATCAGACATTTTAAGATAAAAATGATTATTTTTATACATTTAATTTGAATTATCAATTTATATTTATTGATTAATTTAGTTTTATCAACAATCAAATAATAAATAATCAAATATTAATATTATAAGGAATAAAAAGAGATACAATGAAGAAAGTAACACGTGGCTTATTAATTGGAAGAATGCAACCTGTTCATAATGGCCATATCCAAATTATAGAGAAGACATTGAATTATGTTGATGAAGTTATAATTGGTATTGGAAGCGCTCAATTAAGCCATGAGCTAAAGGACCCATTTACTGCAGGTGAAAGGATCATGATGATGACACAAGCATTGGATGATGCTGATATCGACCCAAAAAGATATTACATCATACCTATTGAGGATATCAATAGAAATGCATTGTGGGTTGCTCAAGTCAAGATGCTCACTCCTCCATTCTGTAAAGTCTATAGCGGAAATGCACTTGTAAAACGATTGTTCAAGGAAGAAGGATACGAAGTCTATCAGCCAGAGCTATTTGATAGGGAAGTCTTGTCTGGAACTGAAGTGAGAGATAGAATCCTAAATGATGGTAATTGGAGGTCTCTTGTTCCTAAGGCTACTGCTGATGTTATTGACGAGATAGATGGAGTATGCAGAATCAAGGAATTGAGCAGAAAGGAATTAAGTGAAAAATAATTCCTTAATCTTTTTTTACTTTTTTAAAATTTTTCTATATTATCAAATACTATTTCTGACCTTGATTTGCAATAATTACAAAGATTTATGTTTACAGAAGCATTTTTATCATAATCTACATTATTTCGTTTTTCCCTTAAATCATGTAATGCCCTGTAAATCTTATCACCAATATATTCATCATGATTGAAAGGAGCATTTCGGAATATTTCTCTAGTTTCCTTATGAATTTCAGAAGAGTCTGAATTCATTATATTCTTGCTTTTTTTGCTTCTATAAATCCTATTTAATATCAGATAGTCTCTAGAAATACAAAAGGAAGAGAAATAGTATCTATTTATTGCTGTCCTATATGCTGCATCAGTATTTAGATTTATAAGAATATCCGCTAAATCATTAAAATCCTTCAATTCAAATGAAGAATTAAAACCCATTTAAACGAACTCCGCTGAAAATAAGACATTTGAAAAATTATTGCTAAAGTCCTCATAAAGGGTATCTTCTATTTTTTCTATTTTTTCACATGCATTAGAACCATCAATTCCAGTATGAACTAAGATGATTAATTTATTCTCTTCTTTAATTTTAGATAAAACACGTATTTCAAGCAGATCCCCAGGAAATTCTTTATTAAATAATTTAGGTATCCTATAAACAATATCACTTAAATTATAATGTTTCCTTAAAAAAAGAACCACATCATCAAAATTATCAGATTTCTTAAAATTTGCTTTTAAAAATCCCAATAAGTCTTCAGCCAAGGATTCATCTACATGATTTTCATTTAATCTTAAATCATCACTAAGTTTATTGTTATTATAATCAAATTTTTTAACATGATTCCAATCAGCTATTTGATTATATAATTGCACATCAGATAAGTTAATGTTATTTGTCATATTAATTCTCCAATTTAAAAATTCAATAAAAAATTCAATAAACTCCTCCTTTAATAAATCTATTTAAAATTGTTAATATTTAAATATTACGATTAATTACTTTTTATTTTTCAATTTAAATATAATATTGCTTTTAAATTGAGATTTACCATTTATTATAAATAGTTTACTTAATTAAAGAGATTATAATCAATTAATTAAATTACAAAAATATGAAAGGAAAATTATATAACAATAGTTATATTTATTAGTAAAAAAATTAAATATATTAATAGAATAAGACAAATTAACTTTAAGCATTAAACTTAAATTTATTTTATTCATTATTTATTAGGATGATAAAATGGTAATAAAAATTGTAGAAAAAGACGAAGAATACTTCACTATTGGAGATTTAATTGAAGACATTAAAAAATCACAAAGAGTTGATGAAGCTGGAGCAATTTACAGTTTTGAAGGAATTGTAAGAGGAACAGAAGAAAACAAGACTGTGGATAAGCTTACATTATCTCTTCCAGATAAGGAAAAGGGATTGGCTGAAATAGAATCCATTGTAGAAACAGCTAAAGTTAAACATGGAGTATTTGAAATAAGCGTTATCCATTATATTGGAGAGTTCTACACAGGAGATCAATTGTTCCTTGTAGTTGTTCTCGGACCTCATAGAGGAGAAACCTTAGATGCTCTTACTGAAGTCGTAGAAAGAGTTAAACATGAAATTGACTTTAAAAAAGAAGAGCTTTCCAATCAAGGAACTAAAGTTATAATGGCAGGAGGATAATCTTCTTCCATTAACTATTTTTATAATCAATATAAATCTTGTTTTTTAATTATTAAAAAACTATAAAAAACTATTTTTTTAATTATATTTAAAAAGATTAAAAAGAGATAGATTTTACAAAAATCTATGAAAATTACCTTAAAACTAATTTTAACAGAATAAATCCATTAAAATATCTAAATACTATTAAAATAAATACTATAATTATAAATTACTAAATTTTATTAAATTAAAGTTAAAAGTAAAGTAAATAGAAAATCTATTTAGCTACCATTACTTCAGTGGATTTAATAATAGCTTTTACTTCATCACCAATAGCTAATTCTAATTCTTCTGCAGATTCTCTGGTAATTGCTGCAGTGATTAAAGCTGGATCTTCTACTTTAATTTTAATGCTTGCCATTACAGCACCTAATTTTACACTTTCAACAGTTCCTTTAATACCGTTTCTTGCACTAATTTCCATTATATCACCAATAAAAAAAAATATTTTTTTTAAGTTTTAAGCCATCAAACTTATTTAGCTACCATAACTTCGGTAGATTTGATAATAGCTTTTACTTCGTCTCCTTCTTTTAAGTCTAAGTCTTCTGCAGATTCTCTGGTAATGACTGCAGTGATGACACCAGGTTCGGTAATTTCAATTTTGATACTTGCCATTACTTCGCCTAATTTTACGTCTTCTACTTTTCCGGTTAATCCGTTTCTTGCACTAATTTCCATAATAATACCTCGATATGAATTTGTCAAAAATTATGCAATTCGATAATTGCATATACTATAATTTGTCTTTATAGTATATAAATGTTACTAATAAAGCAATATAAATCATTTTTTTCGATTACTATATATTTTACATATCGAAAAAGAAATCTAAATTTTTTTAATCGATAATAATATACGATAATAAAGATAAACTAAAAAAATTTCTTAAATGAAAACAATATGAAAATGAGATTAAAAATTTCAAATAAAGGAAAATATTGATTGAAATTAAAAAATTTTAATTTAACTATCAAAAAAATGGGAATAAAAAGATTAAATTAGTCTAAATATTAGTAAACTTTATTAAATAAGTCTTTTATAAATATGATTAGATAATTGTTGAATATTTTAAGATTTAAAAATCAAAAATGAATGAAAACAAAAAATAGAGAATTAAAAATAAATAATTTTCAAAAATTCGAAATATCTAAGATGTGTTATTATGTCACGCCAAAAATTCATCAGAGACAGTATCCATGGAAACTTGCCATTAACTGAATTTGAAGTGGAAGTGCTGGATTACCCACAACTCCAACGATTAAGAAGAGTAAAGCAATTAGGATTCATTTCATTGATCTATCCTGGAGCTAACCACTCCCGTTTTGAGCATTGCATTGGTACAATGCATCTTGCATCAAAGCTTGCTGAACAATTGGAATTGGATGAGCATGACAAGGAACTGGTTAGGATGGCTGGATTGTTGCACGATGCAGGACACGGGCCATTTTCACATGTTTCAGAAGCTGTTTTTGATGTTCCTCATGAAGAGCTAACAGGTTTTATAGTGACAAAAACCAGCTTGGCAGACAAGCTTTCTGAAAAATTCAACACTCAGGAAATCGTTGACATAATAAACGGTAAAGGCAGATTAGGCCCTATCATCTCTGGAGAATTGGATATGGATCGTATGGATTACCTCATTAGGGATTCCCATTATACTGGAGTGGCTTACGGAGTAATCGATACTGAACGTATAATAAGCAACTTAAAGCTAAAGAGAGAATTGATATTGGACATCAAAGGGGTTCAAGCTGCAGAAGCAGCACTTACAGCCCGTTATCTAATGTATCCAAGTGTTTATCAGCACCACACTACAAGAATCATCAATGCAATGTTTAGAAGATGTCTAAGGCATATGATAAGCCAAGACATTGTTAATCCTAATGAGATGTACAAATACGATGATTCAGACATGATAAGCATGTGCAGAAGCTCTGAAGGATTTTCAAGAGACATTATGGAAAGAATTGACAACAGACAGCTATTGAAGGTAGCTAAATCCGAACCTGTTAATGGATTTGAAAACCCAGAGCAAATATTTAAGATTGAAAAGGAAAAACTGGCAAAGGCTGAAGAGGAAATCAGTGAAGACTTCGGTTTGGATAGAAATTATGTAATTCTAAACGTATCTGAATATCCAAGCTTTGATGAGATGAAAACATGGGTTTCCTTTGGAGAGAACCTATACCATCTAAACGAGATTTCAAGTATTGTAGGAGCTTTAAGCAGTGCAAGGTTCAATTCAGCGGATATTGCACTTTATGTTCCTAAAGAAGACTTAGAAAAAATAAATAGATTGAAATTAGACAATTACATTGATTTGCCAGAGAGAGTAAATAAATTTGATACAATTCATTTTGAACAGTCAACATTGTTTTAAATAAATAATAAAAATAATTAATGAACAAACATAATTAAATCATATTAAATCATAATATTAAATATTGTTTTTAAGAGAGGATAAGATGATAGTAATAGCTATTACAGGTGCAAGTGGAGTGGTTTACGGAGTGGAACTGCTAAAGGCACTAAAAAGACTTAATATAGAAACAGGATTATTGATCAGTGATTCCGCTAAAATAGTGATGAAATATGAATTGAATGATTGCAATTTGGAAGAGATTGAATCATTGGCAGACCACTATTTCGAAGCAAATGAGATTGATTCATCAATAAACAGCGGTTCATTTAAATTCGATTCAATGGTAATCATCCCATGTTCCATGAAAACCGTATCTGCAATAGCTAATGGCTATGCATCCAACTCAATAAGCCGTGTAGCAGATGTTGCATTGAAAGAGAGAAGAAACCTTGTTTTAGTGCCAAGAGAAACCCCACTAAGGGATGTTCATCTTGAAAATATGCTTAGAATCTCTAAAGAGGGAGGAATTATCCTACCTGCAATGCCTGCATTCTACCACGACCCTAAAGACATCAAGGACATGACTGACTTTATTGTAGGTAAGGTTTTGGATGTTTTAAGAATAGACAATGAAATGTTTAAAAGATGGGAAAAACCTTAAAAATAGTATCTAATTCTTTTAAAAATTCAAAATATTAATTTCCCATTACTTTTTTTATTTATCTAAAGACCTATTTTTTCAAGATCTTCTTTTCTGTTGAAGTTTCTAAAGTCCTTTTCAAAAAGAACCTTATTGTCAACTTCTATAAAACAAGGATTGTCCAATCCTTTTATGAATGATTTGACATATAAGTTATCCTCTTTTAAAAGACCATCAATCTTATTCAGATTCTCTTTTTTATAGATTGAATGCAATGGCTCACTGTTTGCTATTTTCATGTCAACGGTCATTTCACTTGCATCATCAAAGTTAAATTCCTCATTATCCTTGAACTTGTCCTTATTTGATTTTATGTGAAATGGGATTATTGCATCAAGATCATTATTTGAAACTAAATTATCTTCAAGCAAAGCAAACATTGTATCTATATTTTCCTCGCTTATAAAAGGAGAGTCACAAGGCAAAACAAGCGCATAATCTGTTTTTATATTCTTAAGTCCGGTCATGATTCCTGATATCGGACCTTTTCCCTTGATTTCATCCTCAACAAATTCCAATGAATAATCAAAATTGCCTCCAATATCACCTTCACAATACTGGTTAAGTAGTGACTGATAATCAGCTATCCTTTGAGCATCATTTAAAACAATTGTAGCATCATTTATTTTATAGTTTAATCTTTCAAGTATGTGTAAAATCATAGGTTTCTCTTGAATAATCATAGATCCTTTATCCTGACCCATTCTTCTACTCATTCCTCCTGATAAAACTATGCAAGAATACAATTTTTGATTATTTTTCATAAAAATCATCTGAATTAATTCTGGAAAACATTTTCTAAATAATAATTTAAAAATTAAAGTTTTTAAATATATTTATTTTTAAAATTAGAATTAATTAAAAATAATAAATGATTAGATTTATCCTAAACTAAAAAAACAATAAAAAAATATACTTTTTACCCAAAACTAGTGACAAAATATTTAAAAATAAGTATTTTAAAAGATATTTTTAGGTGAGATGATGGTTAAAGTTAGTCCTGAATCAAAATATATGGATTTATTAAATGAATATCCCTTACTTAAAACCGATCTTGTACGTTTAAACCCCAAATTTACTTTTTTAGTTACCCAAATGGGAAAAATATCTTTATGGGAAGCTAATCTTGAAGAAGTAAGCGAACGTGCTGAAATGAGTGTTGATGAAACAGTACAACTCTTTCAAGATTTAATTAATTCATATTAAATATCATTTAAAATAATAATTGTAAATTATATGAAAATAAACAAAATTGATTAAATTATTTAAAAAATTTAAGAAAAGAAAAAAAGAAAAATATGATAAATTATCATATTTTTAATCCTTAACATGAACATCCGCTTCGCTATCGAATGGATTGGTACGGATAGCAAGTGAAATCATGTAAGGATAGTATTTTTTAAGGTATTTTAAATAATAAACCCATTCATATACCAATTTAGTGTATACTCTCTTCATATCACCGTTTAAGTGATTGAAATCAGCATCTTTAATGTCTGAGAATTCACCTCTACGGGAAAGCTCTTCATCCAAATGCAATAAAGCAAGCAAGAGTGAAGAGAATTCATCTTTTTCCAAAAGATTAGGGTTGTTGATGAGGTTTACTAAAAATTCTCTCTTTTCCATAAGAATTGAATGAATGTTTGTCAAGAACTCCTCCCTTTCTTCTGGCGGAATATCCGCTTTGAAGTCAAGGCCGTTTTCTTTCAATTCCTTCATCTTATTGTCGAAATCCTTTTCATCCCAGTTCCTGATATCCTTTAGGTTTTCAGTATTGATCTTATTCTTATTGACTTTGCTGAGCTCAGCTAAAAGATCATTTCCAATTTCTGAGAAGAAAGTACCCATAAGCATGTCTATTTTCTCTAAAATAGCTTCATGTTCCTTTTTGCCCATTATGCCTTCAAGCAGGAATGCGACAATCAATATGTCAATTGGAATGAAACCTATATGTTTCCAAAGATAAGCAATAATCTCTTCACCATCTCCAAAGATGAGATATCTGGCTAAAAAGATGGCAACTGCCAAGACAAACATGATTATTGCAAATCTGATTTTCCAACTTCTTTCGTTGTTATCTCTCATTTTATAAACTCCAATAAAAATTATACAAATTAATAATCACTATAAGACTTTTTAATCGAATAAGCAAATAATTGTTAATTAATTTATATTAGTAGTTTATTCCTTTAATTTAATAAAGTATTCGTTTTAAGAAGTAGGAATTGAATTCGTTAAGTAATCAGTAGCCAGGGTCAAATTTAAAAACTTTAGCAGCTAATTTCAAGCCAGTATCCTTAACAAAAGTATTGATTAATAAATAAGCCACTAGCCATCTTAAAGGCCATAATATTAAACAGTTTTCCATTGAAATTCCATTTCCGGTTAAATAAAATGGAATTACACCAAAAATGATTGGCATAATAATGCTCATCATAAAACTAATCCAAAATGCAACAGGATTCCATAATCCTTTAATAAAATCTAACATAATACATATCTCCTATAGTAAATTTTTAAAAATATTTTATAAAACCTGTTAAAAATAGAATAAATAATTTTTTTTAAAATATTTTATCTACTATTTAAAGACTTTAAAAAGCAATTCAATTAGAATTGTAAAAAAAGAATTATTTAATTTGAAAAATAACAAATTAAAATAAAAATGATTTTTTAAATGATTTTTAAAAATAATTGAAATAGAATAATGATAAATTATTCTAAATTCAAATTTAATAGTTCAACTATTCAAAATTTGGATAGTTTGGACTTTCGTTAGTGATCATCAATTCATGAGGATGTGATTCCTTGATACCACTTGCAGTGATTCTAACGAAACGAGCAACTTCCTTCATGGTTTGGATGTCACGAGCACCACAGTATCCCATGGAAGACTTTAATCCTCCAACCAATTGGAATACAACTTCAGCTACAGTTCCCTTATATGGAACTACACCTTCTACACCTTCAGCCACTAATTTTGAATGTTTCATATGGGTGCCTTTATCCACTTCTTGGAAGTATCTGTCTGCTCCACCACCGGATCCACCGGTCATAGCTCCAATGGAACCCATTCCACGGTAGGTTTTGTATTTTCTACCATTCATGGTAACAATGTCACCAGGAGCTTCCAAGGTTCCTGCAAGCAAGTTACCAAGCATTACAACATCTGCACCAGCACCAATAGCTTTTGCAATGTCACCGGAGTATCTAAGTCCTCCATCAGCAATGACAGGAACTCCAGCTTCGCTAGCAATATCTGCCACTTCTGCAATAGCTGTAACCTGTGGCACACCGATACCTGCTACAATACGGGTAGTACAAATGGAACCAGGACCAATACCTACCTTAAGACCGTCTGCACCATGAGCAATCAAGTCTTCTGCAGCTTCACGGGTTGCAATGTTACCCATACATAAGTCTGCATCGATATTGTCCTTGATGGTTTCTGCAAATTTAACTACATTCATGTTATGAGCATGAGCACAGTCGATTGAAATGATGTCTGCACCGGCTTCATCCAATGCCATAGCTCTGTCCAAATCGAAAGGACCACAAGCTGCTGCAACTAAGTATTTACCATTCTTATCAAGTGCAGCATTAGGGTGTTGATCTTGATTTAAGATATCCTTAATGGTAAGAATACCTACCAAATCACCATCTTCACTAACAACAGGCAATCTTTCAACCTTGTTTTCATAAGCGATATCCAATGCCTCTTCAGAAGGGGTGTTCTCTTTGATTGTAACAACTTCAGAGGTCATTATGTCCTTGACTAATTTTTTGGAATCAGATTTTAAGAAAGGCCTTACATCTCTTTTTGAGATGATTCCTACAATCTTCTCGTTTTCAATAACAGGAAGACCGCTAACTGATTCGTTTTCCATAATGTCTTGGACAGTTTCAATGGAAGATTCAGGACTGATTGTCACTACATCACGTACGGTAATGTCTTCAGCGCTTTTTACTTTTTTAACCTCTTCCACTTGTGCCTCTTGAGTGATGTTACGGTGAATAACACCGATTCCTCCTTCTTGAGCAAGTGCAATAGCTAAATTTGCTTCAGTAACTGTGTCCATTGCAGCACTCATAATAGGGATATTTAATTGGATGTCTTTAGTTAAGTTTACTTTAGTTTCTACATCCTTTGCTTCAATCCAGGAAGCGTTAGGAACTAATAAAAAATCATCATAAGTGTAACCAGTTTTTGCATTATATATCTTATCTGAAAATTGCAATTTTTTTCCTCCTAAAAATTGTAAAAAATAAAAAGTGTAATTAAAAATTAATGAAAATGATTTAAAAAAAATTATCCTAATTTAAAAAAATAAATTAGAATAATTTATAAAATGTAAAAAACTAAGAATATTGAAATAAATTAGTTTTCAAAGGATTTGACAAGCTCTTTTAATTCAGCTACAGCATTTCTGTCAATGTGTCCGGTGTTTCTGTCTCCACCTACACAAGCAGCTCCTCTAACACCAACTACATCACAGCCAATGTCATATAACGGTTTTAATTGGTCTTTTTTAACAGACCCTGCTAAAGCTACTTTCAATCCATAGCCATGAGCTTCATCAGTGAATTTTTTACAATCATCAATATCTAAGTAATCAAATAAAGTGTGTCCATCTTTAACAGCAGTGTCTAACATAGCCAAATCTGCTCCAGCATCTCTTGCCACTTTAGGAATATCCCATGGACTTACAGCTCCAACTCTATGAGCATCAGCATAACCGGAAGCAACAACAATAGCATTAGGGTCTGTATCCTTTACAGTTTTAACTACGTTTTCCATTACTTCTAAAGCTTCTTCATAGTTACTTGGACCGTATAATCCTACTTTAATGTAATCTGCACCAGAAACCAATGCACCCATAGCAGCTAAAGACACGGTTCCAGGTTTGTATGGAACATCTCCTAAAGTTGCACTTACAAGCATTTCGCGAGGAGTAAGTTCTCTGATATCCTTAATTACCCAAGGGAAATTAGCACCAAGGGAACCTTCTTTAGGATTTTTTACATCAACTATGTCTGCTCCACCTTCAATGGATTCAATAGCTTCATCATGATTTATAGGACTAATTAATAAAAGCAAATATATTCCTCCAAACTATATAATTTTAATCATTTTGATTCTTAATTTATTTAATTATTATATTTAGTTAATCTTTTAATTATTTAAAATTAACTAATTTTACTTAAAATTTTTATAATGAAATTATTGTTAATTATATATAATAATTCATATATATATTTTAGATTATTTATACTTTTATAAATAATAATATAAATACTTTTAATTTTTTATATTGTCTAAATGGCTTTGGAGAAATAATAGAAAAAGATATTGATAAGAAATAGCTAAAAAAGAGAAAGAATCAATGATAAAATAAGATAAAATAAGATAAAATAAGATAAAAAAAGAGAAAGGAGTTATATTAACTCCAAAAATAAAATTTTAATTTTTTCTAATGGCTAATGAAAACAATGCAAACAATGATAAAATTGCTAAAGCAAATGGATAACCTGTCTTTTTCTTAGAAATATCTATTTGCTTTTTAGAGCTTTTGATAGGATTTCCATTGGATTTAGAATCTAAATCCTTTTGTGAGCCGTTATCATCATTTTTTCCAAAAAGATCTTCTGGGAAATAGTCGTCCCATGGGAAGTCATCATAATAATCCTCATTTGAATCGTTTTCTGGATTATCAGAATTATCTGGATTTTCTGGATTTTCTGGATTTTCTGGAACTTCAGGTTCATCAGGATTATTTTCTCCGCTTTCATTTAAAATCACATCAATGCTTGCAGAATCAAGGTTATTTGATTGGTTCATGTCAGGAGTGGAAGAGTTTGCGCTAACGCTATTTACAACTTCTCCTTCCTCCAATGCTTTAGATGAAATGACCAATAATGCGGATTCATTGCTCTCCAAGTCCCCTACTTTCCAGATTAGCTCAACGAGATTTCCATCATCATCTTCAATGCTTTCCAATTCGCCTTTAGTCAACTCATATATGATAAATTCCAAGCTTTCAGGAAAACTGCCATTTACAATCACTTCACATGCCTTATCCGGTCCATTATTGGTTACATTTATTATCCAATTCACAACCTCATCAACGTAAACCGGATTCTTATCAGCAATTTTTGTTACAGATATATCGCATATTGGAAGTGTTTCCAAACTATCGTTATCATGGTTGTTTTCCTTATTCGGTTCATAAGTGCTTGTTTCCACATCAGCAAGAACAGTTATGTTCTCATTGGATTTGTTGGCCTTAGTGCTGATGTTTAATGAAATGCTATCTCCACTATCCAAATCACCAATAATCCATTCATAGTTTTCTGCATCAAATGAATCATCTGAAGAATTTAACACAATCAATCCTAAAGACTCCAAATCAGACAAGGAAACTGAAACATTGGAAGCATCATCCGGACCGTCATTGGAAACTACAATAATCCAATCCACAATATCTCCATAGTTAACTGTGTCATTTGATGCATCAATATCGATTATCAAGTCACATATTGGATTGATTATCAAAGAGTCGTTATCAATGTTGTTTTCATAATCAGACTCTAATGTGCTTGTTTCAACTTCAGCGATTACAGTAATTGAATCATCAGATCTATTGACTTTTGTTGTGATAATCAATGAAACGTTATCTCCACTATCCAAATCGCCAATAATCCATTCATAGTTATTCAAATCAAATGAATCATCAGAAGAATTTAGTACAATCAAATCCAATGATTCCAAATCAGACAATGAAAGGATTACATCAGCTGCATCATCGGGACCATCATTGGAAACTACAATAATCCAATCCACAACATCATCCTTATTTACAGGACTTTCAGATACACTCACTTTAGTTATCAAATCACATATAGGTAAAGCATCAACGCTATCTGAATCATGATTATTGGATTCAATAGGGTCATATGTATCTGCACTTACATTTGCATTAAGGATTAAAGGTTTATCTGATGAATTCACCTTGGTTGAAATGACAAAACTGATTTCATCTCCAACCAAAAGACTTGGAATCTGCAATTTATTCCCAGTCTGATTGAAAGTGTCATTTGAACAGTCTAAATAGATCAATTCATCATCTGGATAATCCACTAAGACAACCACTTTGCTTGCATTGTTTGGTCCATTGTTAACAACGGTTATTGTCCAATTGACAACATCCCCTGGCTTTACAATCTCTTCAGATGCATTGACTGTAATGGCCAAGTCTGCCATGAGCACTCTAATGGTCTTATTGTCCAAGTTATTTGTAAGATTGGAATCCTCTTCAATAGATGACACATTTACAGGATAATCAATAAGCCCTGTTTTATTGGTTTGAACATTAATAACTAAAGTCTGATTTTCATCCACGTCTAAATTTCCAATCTCCCATACACCATTTTCAGGGTCATATGTACCTACTGATGGAACAGAAGATAAATAAACCAGTCCTTCTGGAATGATTGCACTTACATTCACTCCTGTTGCATTATTTGGACCATTGTTCTTGACTTTAATAGTGAATTTAACTGTCTTGTTGAAATCTATATTCACTCTGCTTGATCCAATGTCAATAGCTACATCAACAATAGGAATGACCTCAAATTCATTTGTTTCATCTATTTCCTTGTAATAATCATCTTCAAAATGTTTAGCATAGAGATGATATTTTCCGGAACTTAATGGATTGTCAATATAATCGCTAATATTGAATTTTATATCTCCAAGAATGCCAGTTGTAAATGTTTCATTCAATATAATCTCATTGCCTGAAATAATATCAGAAACTTCATCAATAGAAGATAAGCCTGCTTGTTCACTATCAGGAATCTCTCTATAAATGATTACATTAACCAATTGGTTATCCTCTCTATCGTCCTGATACAATAGACTGCCGTTCATGCTGTTTTCTGCTCCATCAACTGGATGTATCTCATCATTTCCAGTTATCTTTTGACCCTTTGAGGATATGTAACTCACATTATAGAAGTATATCTCACCCATAGATGCAGTGTTATAGATTGCATTTGCAATATTATTGCCTCCAATCAAGGTCAAGTTGATTAAAATGTCGCTTTCATTGAAATAGCTGATAGCAGGGTTCACATAGGAATCCAAAAGATAGGACCAAGCTTGATTCTTATCAAAATTGGTATTGGATAATGTCATTTTTGACCCATCAGTGTAAATGGCTGAACCGTTACGAGCGGTATTGAATATGAAATTGGATGAGTCAACAGTATTGTTATCTCCTTTAATGTAAATGGCTCCACCTAATCCGCTGATGATATCAGACTTATTTGGAATCGCAGAATTATTTGAAAAATCAGAAGCAATTATATTGGCATTTGAACCTTCAATATAGATTGCCCCTCCCTTCTTGCTTACATTGTTGAAGCTTAGATTATTCAATATAAGATTGCTGTTTGAGCCTTTAATGTAAATTGCAGCTCCATTTTCACCTGAATTGTTCTTGAAATTGCTGTCATAGACATATGTGTTAGGCCCTTTAATGTATACGGAACCATTCACAAGCTTATGATTTGTGAAATTAGAACTGAAGATGTTTGAATTTGATCCAACCACATAAACGGCAGCTCCATAGCTTGCCCTGTTTGCATCAAAGCTTGAATTCAACACTGAAACGTCAGTTCCATTTATCAATATTCCAGCACCAATGTTTTTAGCGAAATTCTCATTGAATGTGGAATTGACTATTATTGCCTCATTTCCCATTATGAACAATGCGCCACCATCAGTGCCAGTAGCCTTATTCTCATTGAATGTAGAGTTAATAACCCTTACATTGTTTCCTTTTACTTGAATCGCACCGCCCATAGGAGCAGTGTTGTTTTCAAAAATGCATGAATTGATATTTACGCTAATGTTGTTTACCTCAAAACCAGTACTTATAGCACCTCCATAAATTCCAGCACTGTTATTTATGAAAATACAATCGATTATGTCACCATCTGAATGCAATGTGGTGGCTCCTCCCACTCTATTGCAATAATTATTGATGAAAGCGGAATTTGAAACCTTTATTCCAGGACGGAAGCAAAATGCACCTGCATGAGTGGTTTCATTGTCAGAAATGGCTGAATTGTTGATGAATAGACAATTTTCAACAGTTCCCTTATTGATCATTGTTTCTGAAACCCCTACTTGCAATCCTCCACCGCAAGCCTGAATGCTCTCATTGTTTCTAACGGTATTGTTAATGAATGTGCAATTTCTAACTGTAACATTGTTTGCAGCTATAGCCACATTGGTATATTTCCATGAAAAGCCGTTATAGAAGTTAGAGTTTTCCAACAGAAAATTTGTAGTGTTTGGATAAACATAAATATGCGCACAGAATGTGCTTGCATTATTATGATTGAAATTGCAGTTGCTTATTTGTCCATTGCCTTCCAGATAGTAGACTGCCTTGTCATTTGCATTAATGAAATTGCAGTTTACCAATTTTACATTAGGAACGGTGACCCTAAAAATTCCAGATAACTTTTTTGCATCTAAAGTTGCTCTAACATCTCCAGAACCACCACTTATAGTTACGGATTTGTTAACTATAATGACTGTCCCATTTCCGGTAAATGTCTTTCCGTTTAGATTGATTGTATCACCGGATTTTGCACTGTTGATTGAACTTTGAATGCTGCTGAATGTATTTCCACTAGGGCTGATACTAGATTTTAGAGAACTCTCATCTGAATTAATAGAACTTAAATTGGGACTGTAATCCCCATCCAAGTTGGATAATTCATTCATAGATCCTACACAATCCTCATCCTCATTGCTATTTACAATATTATCTCTTATATCTTCATTTAAATTTGTAAAGGAAGATTCAGACTGTGAATCGATTGCAACTGAATTAAAGCTTAAATCCTCCAAATCAGTTGCACTAACAGTTGAAAATGTTAAAAATACACAGAGAATCATACAAATTAAACATATAATTTTTAATTTCAATGTACATAACACCTCATAAAATTTAGAAGAGAAACAAATCCTAAAGAATTCCCAACAATATATCTAAGAATGAATATTGAAAAAGAATTTTAGAAAATTTTTCTCTTCAAAAATAGTTAGATAGTCATCATTTATAAATTAAACAGTTTTTAGAGGTTTAAAATTGATTTAAAAGTAAAATATTATTTTAATATTAAAATAAAATTATAATTATAGAGTAATTTATTAAATAAATGATATATTGTATTTAAATTGGAATTAATTAAATTAAATCAATATTTGATTGAAGTTAAAAATAGTTAAAAAAAAGAATTTGGATTAAAAAAATAATATTCCAAAATGATTATTCACTATTATAATAGAAAATAGACTCCAAAAAGTCAAGATTCTTATAGGTTGAATTGTCGCTTGAACTTGGGATTATGATTCCATAGCCGGAATATTCCCCTTTTCCACTGTAAATTATAATTGGGTCTCCATTATCCATATCTGTTGAATAGACTTGCCTTTGGGAAGGAGCTTCAAACTCGCATTTGAAAATGTCCAAGACATACCAGTCATCATCATCATCCACACTCACATAATATGTTTCGTATTCTGTGATGTTGAATCCATCGGATTCGATGTTGTATGAATGGTTTGAGTCAATCAGCTGAACTTTACCTTCTCCGCTTAGATATGCATTCCTATCTATTGACAGGTTATAAGGCTCATTGTCCCAATCTTCATGAGGATTCATGTTGTAGCTGTATTTATCAAGAGATATATTGTCTGCACTGTCCTCTAGAACTGAAGTGTCATAATCGCTTGAATTGTTGTCATAGGCAAAAAATGTTATTATTGAAAAGAGCAGCAATAGAATGAAAAGAGCTATGCATACCTTTTTAAAAGGAAATTTCTCTTCATTTCCAATGTTTCCCTTATCATTTCCAGAACTCTTTTTGGAAGAGCTTTCAAAAGGATTTGTTGAGCTTCTGTTATCAAAATCATCAAATGGACCGTCAAACTCTTCTGATTTTGAATAATGATCTGCCTTGTACCTTGGAACGTATTCCCAACCGCAATTAGGACAGAACTTTGCATTATCAGAAAGTTCCCTGCCACAGTTTCCACAATATTTTGCCATTTTCAACCCCCTTAAACAAACAATCAACAAAATACAATAAACTAATGAATATATAATTATAAAAAAAGATTTTCAAAAATATTAAAAATATAAAATAATATCAAAAAAGTAAAAAAAGAGAATAATAAAAACTACTTATTCTCCTTAAACTTCATCATCTACTTCTATACCCATTTTAGCTGCCATTCTAGCGAGAATGATGGTTACAACAACAGCTAAGATAGTTACAATAATAGCATAAATGAATAATCCGCTAAGTGCGTCTCCAGTACCTACTAAAGTTTCAATTAACTTTTGGATTGCATCGTTCCATGCTAAACCTGCAACTAAACCGAATGCAGTGGTTACTAAGGTAATAATAGTTTTCATAACAGTTTTTGCTACCATAATATATCTCCATAATATTTTTAAAAAAACAACTAAAATTAGCAATTTTAACTTCAATAAGGAAATTCACTCATAAAATTTCAGTTAAATAGAATTGACTAATTTTTAGTTATTTAATATTATGCAATTTATCATATATAAAGTTATTACTAAAATACAGTTATAATAATACATTAAAATAAGATTTGCTTAATTTTCAGTTAAGATTTTGAAAATAAGTGAAAATTATAAACATAAATGAGAAAATAAAAACATTAACTAGGACAAATATTGTAAAATTTGATAAAAAATCATCTAATAAATAACATCCACTACATAACATTCATTTGAAACAGTTCATTCTCTTTCATCACCAATTTAACTGCCCTCTCTGCAACTCATCATTTGGGAGAATAGCCCTATAATGAATTATAATTTGCTCATTCATATAACTTTTTTTCCAATTGAACGGCATTTGTAGAAGTTTTTACAGTTCCTGCCCCTATCATATCAGTAAATGATAATTTTTTCCTAAAGGAAACAACAATCTCACCACAATCATTTTCTTCCCATTCCACTATATCACCAGGTTGAACATCATATTTTTTTCTGTATACTTCAGGAATTGTAGTTTGATTATTTTTATAGACTTTAGTTTCAATAACCATAAAAATCACCATACTTTAATTAATGCTATGTAATATTATATTTACAATAAAAGTTACTATGATGATTATTTCACTCAAAATACTTTATTTTACAATGAAATATAAGACTTTAGACATTATAAAAATTTTTAAAGTGCGAAATTGTGAATAAACACAAATGTGTAAAAAAATAGTGAGTTAATCCACTATATGAACTAACTCATTGTGGTAAAAACTTTGAAAATAAAAAAAATAAAACATTAGTCAGTAAGACTAATGCTTTCACTATCAGAAGAATGTCCAGACAAGTATTTCACTTTTGCTCTGGTAAACATCTTCTTGAACCAATCATACAATACCACTAAAAGCACTGCATTGGTTACACCGTGGGTTAAGTCATAGCTTACACCATTAAGGTATAATGCAATGATTGGGGTTATCTCCAAAGCTGTTCCTGAATAGAAAATAGCTGAAATGTCTGTAATCCAACCATAGAGGAATCCCCAAATCAATCCAAACACTATTCTGAATCCTACATTGTCAAATCTGGAAGCCAAAAATCCTGCACTGGCTCCCATAAGTCCCCAAGCAAGCATCTGGAATAGGACCCAATATCCCATTCCCATGAAAAGACCTGATACGAATGCAGTCAATGCACCAACAAGGAAACCTTCCTCCTTGCCGTATACTACACCAACCATAATTATAATGAATGATGCCAAGTTTACAGCTGGAATTGACATGAGAATTAAACGTCCCACAACTGCAATAGCTGTCAATACAGCAATCAATACAATTGATTCGACAGGTGGCTTTTTAGCCTCATACATTTTGAAAATCGCATAAAACAGACCTACAATGAAAAGGATAAGGAAAATCACCATTGTTATGGTAAATATCTGACTATTCACCACCGCATTTCCACTTGTAGTCATATTTGTTAACATTTGATCCATTGCACTCATTATTACACACTCTTAAATTAGAAAATAATCATTAAAAATTATCACACTCTTAAATTAGAAAATAATCGTTATTTATTATATTAAAACTTTTTTTACTCCGAAAATAATCATTAAAAATTATCACACTCTTAAATTAGAAAATAATCGTTATTTATTATATTAAAACTTTTTTTACTCCAAACCCCATTTATCTTTCAAGTCATCCAAAGTGACTATTTCAGGAACATAATCCTTTACCATCCTGTTTACAAAGGTTGTATAGAAGTTATTCTCAGCAAAAATCACTTTAGGATCATCATCAATCTGAATATCCTTGTCAAATAGCATGAGACATCTCTTGCAATTGTTTGCAACAAAGTCCAGATCATGGCTTGTCATAAGGATTGTGATTCCATTGTCACGTAGGGAATTCAATATATTTGCAAGATTCTTGCTTGATATAGGGTCAAGACCCTTTGTAGGCTCATCCAATACCAATACATCAGCATTTTTTAACAATGCCTTGACAATCACTATCTTTTGCTGCTCTCCTCCACTGCAATCGTAAGGATGCTTGTCAATCAAGTCGCAAATGTCAAAGAATTCAATCAGTTCCTTGAACTTGAACTCGATTGAGTCAAATTCCAAGCCATTCAAAACATCTGATTCAATGAATTCCTCATTAGACATCTTCAATAGATTGTCATAAGTTTCCTTATTGAATCCAACAGAATTATTATTCAGGAGATTTGATTCAAGAATTGATTCCAAAAACTCCTCCTTTACATTGTCCTTGGAAAAGTGAATCATAGGATTTTGATGAACATAAGCCAATTTTATTCCTTTCTTATACTTCACCTTACCTTTAATCGGCTTCAATATTCCAACCAGCAATTGGAGGAATGTTGACTTTCCAACTCCATTTCCACCAATCAAGCTGACAAAATCGCCTTTTTCCAATTCGAAATCAAGATTCTTTAAAATCAGATGTTCCTTTTCATATGCAAAGTATATTCCATTCATCTTTATCAGTGCATTCTTGTTTCCACCAAGGGAAATCTTATCCAAAATGCCTGATTTTTCTTGAGAATGGTATTTTTTATTAGTGATAGATAGATTGTCATTATCCAAATTATTGGAATTATCATCACCATTGCTAATTTTAATTAAATCATCATGTATTGTATTAAGACAACGTCTTCCTTCACGAATGCTTAAAGGAGTATTCAATTTAATTAAACTTGGATACCTAACGGAAAGTGAGTTGTATATTTTGGTAACTGCTGGAAGGTAATTTTCAAATATCTCATCATCAATGACTTCACTGCAGATATTATGTGCATTGTCGACAAACTCAATTTTACCTTCCTTAAGGAACACTGCCTTGTCAATGAATGGGAATATGCTGTCTGCCTTATGCTCGCTCATGATCACGGTTATTGAAAATTCCTCATTAAGTCTTCTAACTATTGATAAGAATTCATATGAAGCGATTGGATCAAGCTGTGACATAGGCTCATCTAGAAGAAGGACTTTTGGCCTTAAGACAAGGAGTGAACAAAGGTTGACTAACTGTTTCTGTCCACCTGATAATTCATTCACATTCTTGTGAAGTATGCCATTGATTCCAAAAAAGGCAACAATTTCACTTATTCTGTTTCTTATCTCTTCTGTAGGAAGTCCAATGTTTTCAAGCGGAAATGCAATCTCCTGTATTACAGTGTCTGTAACTATTTGGCTATCTGGATTTTGGAATAGGTATCCTATATCGCAAGCGGAGGAAATCTCATCCATATCAATTATCCTTGTTCCATTGAACTTGATTTCACCAGACCTTCTGCCTGCAGGCATCAATTCCTTCTTAAGATTAGTGAGCAAGGTGGTTTTACCGCATCCAGATGGTCCGCATAACAGTACAAAGTCACCATAATCGATTTCAAGGTTAATGCTGTCCAATGACTTGACCTCTGATTCGCTTCCATCTGAATTCATGTATGCAAAGCTAAAGTTATTGAATTCAATCAATGCCATAAAATCCTCTCCTTGATTTCCAAATAGATTAAAGGTAATAAAAATACAATAAATGCCAAATAATAGATATTGAATGGCAAATTGCTGAATCTAAAGTCAATTGAAGGGTAAATGTTAATCATTCCCACTCCCTTTAGGAGCCCTACAATGATTATTCCAACTGTAACGATTATCAATGCTATGAATGCATAATCCGCATTTCCAAACTTGTATGATAAATAGCTTGTTCTCTCAGTAGCATTGTATCCTCTTGCCTTCATGGATTTTGCTGTAAACATGGATTCCTCTAAAGACCATGAAACTGTTATTCCCATAATTTTACCAAGTGTCTTTGCTTCCTTAATGATAGCTGCCACTCTCTTGTTTGATTTTAGCTTGTTTACAAGCTTGGAATCATAATCTGTATTGATGTTTGAATTGAATTGATCCAAATCCAAAGAATTAGAATTATCAGAACCATCAGAACCATCAGAACCATCACTATCCATTTCCATTTCAATTCCATTATTCTTAAGGTTATTCAGCTTTTGAACTTCAATAGCTCTTGAATTGATGAGTGGAATGAATCTCAATGCCATCACTATTATCATTGAAATGATAGGCAATTTCTTAGAGAAGATGTAAAGCATTTCCTGATAGGAAACTGACCTGTTGTATGATGAGAAGACCAAAATGACTATAAGAAGTGCTAAAGTCATTATAACCCCATATGCAATGGCTTCATAAGTTACAAAGAAGTTGGACCAAAGGTAAATCTTATGTGCTCCAGTTCTGTTAAGCAAGGGATTTAGAATCAGAATCAGAATGCTTAAAGGAATATAGAACTTCAATATGTTCTTCAGTTCAGAACTTACTCCCTGAAGGCTAATCAGAACAAGTATCAAAGCCAGAAAAGTAACTACAAAATAGGGATCGCTGAAAATGAATGCAAATAGAACCATTATAAAGTAATAAAGCAAATAAACCCCTGGATGAATAGATGTAAGTTCCATAAGCAGTTCTCCATATATTTAAAATTCAAAATAGATTATTCAATTGGCCTGATTTCTTATATTATAAAAGAATTAATTGCCATTTCAATTGGCTTGATTTCTTATATTATATAAACAATTTATATTTTAATTTGTAATCTATATAAAGTTTTCTTTATAAAAGGTAAAATAAATTTGATTTAAA